>FTCT01005618.1_pt1 | contig 86262 bp, 65 predicted proteins | sample 1658881 | NCBI WGS metagenome assembly FTCT01 (sample SAMEA3914864, study PRJEB12502) | metagenome | biome: forest; material: soil | place: USA | collected 2012-03-12 | depth 0.3 m | reverse complement strand
TGGCGGTGCTGGCGGGCTGCACCCTGGCGCCGAAATACGAGCGCGGCGCCCTGCCCGTCGCCGATACCTGGCCGACCGGCAATGCAACGTCGACCTCGGCCACGCCGGTGTCGTGGAAGGCGCTGTTCCTCGATCCGAAGCTGCAGGCGACGATCGATCTGGCGCTAAAGAACAACCGCGACCTGCGCGTCGCCGCCCTCGACATCACCAAGGCCCGCGCCCAATACGGTATAGCCCGCGCTGACCTGTTCCCCAGCGTCGATGGCACGCTGAACGGCGCCCGCACCCATATCAGCGACATCGCCGCCGCGGCCGCCGGTACCCCCTCGACGTCGACCAGCTATACGGCCGATCTTGGCCTGTCGTGGCAGATCGATATCTTCGGCAAGGTGCGCTCGCTCAGCCGGGCCGCGCTCGAAGACTTCTTCGCGGCTCAGGAAAACCGCAACGCTGTCGAAATCGGCCTGATCGGCGACACGGCCACCGCCTGGCTGACCTATGCCAGCGACGCCGACGCCCTGCGCATCAACCAACAGAACGAAGCGACCACCAAGGACACCTTCGACATCGCCACCGGCCAGGCGCGCATCGGCACGATTTCGGATCTCGACCTGGCGACTTTCAAGACCGAATACGAGACCGCCCGCCAGGCGGTGGCTCAAGCCGAAACCAAGCTCGACCAGGACAAGGACGCCTTGACCTTGCTGACCGGCGCGCCGCTCAGCGACGATTTGCTGCCGACGGGCCTGACATCGGGTATGGTCGCCGACAATCTGCCGGTCGGCCTGCCGTCGCAGGTCCTGCTCGGCCGTCCGGACGTGCTGACCTCCGAACACGACCTGAAAGCCGCCAATGCCGATATCGGCGCGGCGCGGGCCGCCTTCTTTCCGACCATCAGCCTGACGGGGGCGGCGGGCTCGAGCAGCCATGCGCTCGGCGACCTGTTCAAGTCGGGCACCACGACCTGGTCCTATGGGGCAGGGGTCGCGGAATCGATCTTCGCCGGCGGGGCCAATGTCAACGGCCTGCGTTCGGCCAAGGCCAGCCGCGACATCGCCGTGGCGCAGTACGAAAAGGCGATCCAGTCGGCCTTCAAGGACGTCAGCGACGCCCTGGCCGTCCGCGCCCGCATCGATGAGCGCCTCGACGCTCAGACTCAGGCGACGGATGCCGCCTCGACCGCCTTCAAGCTATCGCAGGCTCGCTATCAGAACGGCACCGACAGCTATCTGACCCTGCTGACGGCTGAACGGACGTTGAATACGGCGCAGCAGTCGCTAATTACGCTTCAGGCGCTGCGGGCGACCAATCTGGCGGCGCTTTACCAGGCGATCGGCAGCGACGACAGCCTGCGCTGACCTGTAAGGACACGCCGCGCAAAAAAACGCGCCGCGACCCGCAAATTTCCGTTGTCAGCAAGGGACAGCGATGGCATGGCCTTGTCCAAGGGATCAGCCACGCGGCGGAGTCGTGACGTCCCTCGGAGCGGGATATGCGTGTGTTTGTGGCATGCCTCATCGCGGCATGGCTTGCGGTATTTTTTGGCAGCTCTGCGGCCGAGGCCAAGGACAAGGATCGGGTCGCCCTCACCTTCGACGACCTGCCGGCGCTCAGCCTGCTGCAGTCCCAGGCCTATACCGATTATTCCAATGCGATGATCCTGCGCGGGTTGAAGCGGCACCACATGCCGGCCATCGGCTTCGTCAATGAAGGCAAGCTCGACGAAGGCGACCGCCCCAAGCAGATCGCCGATCTGAAGACCTGGCTCGATGCCGGCATGCAACTGGGGAATCACACCTTTTCGCATGAATCGCCCAATACACTGTCGGCCCGCGACTATATCGCCGACATCGCCAAGGGCGAGCAGGTGACGCGGCCGCTGCTGGCCGAGCGCCATAAGCCGCTGGTCTGGTTCCGTTACCCCTATCTCGAAACCGGACCGACCCTGCACCGCAAGGCGGCGATCCAAGCCTGGTTGCGTGAACACGGCTACCGCATCGCGCCGGTGACCATGGAAAATTCCGACTGGATGTTCGCCGAGCCCTATGACGACGCCATTGCCCGCCATCAGGACGATCGCGTCAAGCGTATCCGGGCCGAGTATCTCTCCTATACCGACCGCATGGTCGGCTGGTACGCCAAGGCCGGACACAGCCTGATCGGCCGGCCCATGGCCTTCGTCATGCTGCTGCACGTCACCCGCCTCAATGCCGACTGCATGGATGACCTGGCGGCCATCTTCAAGCGCCACAGCCTGCACCCGGTCAGTCTCGACAAGGCGATGCGCGACCCGGCTTATCAGATCCCCGACCCCTATGTCGGCAAGGACGGCATAGAATGGCTCGAACGCTGGTCGCTGACTCTGCACAAGGATTTGCCGTGGGACGACTTTGCCGACCCGCCGGCCGACATCCAGGCCGAGTACAAGAAGATCGATAACGATACCTGAGCCTACACCGCTTCGTCGTCCTCGGGTTCGCCCTGGGTCAGGCGGATCATGACCTCCGCCGCCATGGCCAGAAGCACCTGGTCATCGGCGTTGAGCGTCTTCGCTATCTCGTCACGCAGCCAGCGATGGCGGGCGGCCATGTCGTAGCGAAAAGCCGCCACGCCAGCTTCGGTCAGCCGGATCACCAGGGTACGACGGTCGGCGCCCGGTTCACGCGCGATAAAACCCCGGCCTTCGAGATCCTGAATCAGCCGGGTCAGGGATTGCGGCTGAAGCCGCTGGGTTTCGGCCAGCCGCGCCGCCGGCAGCGGGCCGCGCTCGTTCAAGGTCGCCATCAGCGACAGGGCCGATAGGCTGACACTGTCGGCGGGACGCTGCGACCTGAGACGTCGCCCAAGACGCAGTACGCCGTGGACGATACGGGCGACCTGTTCCTGGGAGAGTACGGGAGCGGAATCTGACAACGGTTAGCCAACCTCGCGGATCAGGCCTTGTTTTCGAGGAACCAGCGATACGTCCGTTCAATGCCGGTGCGCAAGTCGATCGAGGGCGCCCAGCCCATGGCGCGTAATTTATCGGCGCTCATCAGCTTGCGCGGCGTGCCATCGGGCTTGCTCGTGTCGTTGACGATATGGCCTTTAAAGCCAACCACATCGCAAACGATCCGGGTCAGTTCGAGAATGGTGATGTCTTCGCCTGAACCGACATTAACGTGGTCATAGCCTGAATAATTCTTGAGCAAAAAGACCAGGGCGTCGGCGCAATCGTCGCAGTGCAGGAATTCGCGGCGCGGCGTACCCGTGCCCCAGATGACGATTTCGCTGTCACCGCGCAGCTTGGCTTCATGGGCCTTGCGCATCAGCGCCGGCATGACGTGGCTGGAGGTGAGGTCGAAATTATCGCCCGGGCCATACAGGTTGGTCGGCATCGCCGAAATATAATCGTGGCCGTATTGCTTGCGATAGGCTTGGGCGAGCTTGATGCCGGCGATCTTGGCGATCGCGTACCACTCGTTGGTCGGTTCCAGCGGACCGGTCAGGAGGGCGTCTTCCCGGATCGGCTGTGGTGCGAATTTCGGATAGATGCAGGATGAGCCGAGAAACAGGAACTTCCCGACACCGGCCTCGTGCGCGGCCTGGAAGGTGTTGGCCTCGATGATCATGTTGTCATAGAGGAAATCAGCCGGATAGGTGTCGTTGGCTAGGATGCCACCGACCCGGGCCGCCGCCATGATCACCGCGTCGGGTTTTTCCGCTTTGAAAAAGGCTTCGACCTCGGCCTGGCGTTTCAGGTCGACGCGATCGCGGCCGGCCGTCAGGATGTCACAGCCTTCGGAGGCCAGGCGGCGTACCACGGCCGCCCCGACCATCCCGCGATGACCGGCTACGAAGATGCGCTTTCCCGTCAAATCCCAGGCCATGTCAGGCCTCTTTCATGACGATCGCGGTCTGCATCACCTTCAGATCCTCGCGCACCATTTCGCGCGCCAGGTCGTGCGGCGAGGTTTCATGCACCCAGCCCAGCTTTTCGTGGGCCTTGGTCGGGTCACCCAGCAGAAGCTCGACTTCGGTCGGGCGGAAGTAACGCGGATCGACCTCGACCAGGCATTTGCCGCTGCGGGTGCAATAGCCCTTCTCGTCGACGCCCTTGCCCTTCCATTCCAGGGTGATGTCCGCCTCGGCAAAGGCCCATTCGACAAAGGTGCGTACCGAGGTGGTAATCCCCGTGGCCAGGACATAGTCGTCGGGTGTGTCCTGCTGCAGCATCAGCCACATACCGCGGACATATTCGCGGGCATGGCCCCAGTCGCGCTGAGCGTCGAGATTGCCGAGATAGAGCCTATCCTGTTTGCCGAGCTTGATCGCCGCCACCGCTCGGCTGATCTTGCGGGTGACGAAGGTCTCGCCGCGCAGCGGGCTCTCGTGATTGAACAGGATGCCGTTGCTGGCGTGCATGCCGTAGGCTTCGCGATAGTTGACAGTGATCCAGTAGGCATAGAGCTTGGCGACGGCATAAGGACTGCGCGGATAGAACGGCGTCTTTTCCGACTGCGGCACTTCCTGCGCCAGACCATAAAGCTCCGAGGTCGACGCCTGGTAAAAGCGCGTACGCTCTTCCAGCTTCAGAATGCGGATAGCCTCGAGCAGCCGCAACGCCCCGGTCGCATCGGCATTGGCGGTATATTCCGGGGTTTCGAAGCTGACCTGGACGTGGCTCTGGGCCGCCAGGTTATAGATTTCGTCCGGCTGGGTTTCTTGCACCACGCGGATCAGATTGGTCGAATCCGTCATGTCGCCGTAATGCAGGATGAAGCGCGGATCCTTTTCGTGCGGATCCTGATAAATGTCTTCGATTCGGCTGGTGTTGAACGACGATGACCGCCGCTTCACGCCATGGACCGTGTAACCTTTATCAAGCAGAAGCTGCGCCAGATAGGCACCGTCCTGTCCGGTAATACCGGTGACCAGGGCGACCTTGGATTTCGTCATCGTGCAAATGTCCAAATAAGCGTTTGATCTCACGCGGCAAGGCGTGCCGTCTGGGGCGTGAGGCCTGTTCTAGGGGTAAGTGCGGTCCCGATCAATGCTCACACATGCGAAGACTGAAGCGTCGTCATTGAATTGACATTTAATACGCTTAGCTTATCATTTGGTTGATCGACGCAGGGGAACCCTCATGTTTAAAGCCGCCGCACTGACCTTGGCCCTTCTTTCAGTCGCCAGCTCGGCTGTGGCCGCAGACAAGATTCGCGTCGTCACCCAGGACGGACCGGTCACCGGGGCTGCCGCAGATGGTTACGTCAGCTTCAAAGGCATTCCCTACGCCGCACCGCCCGTCGGGCCGTTGCGCTGGCAAAAGCCGCAGCCGCCGGCCAAATGGACGGCCGATTTCGATGCTTCACAATTCGGCGCCTCCTGCTTTCAGGCCGAACCGCCGTCGCACGTCATCCCCGGCAGCCCGGCCCTGCAGATGAGCGAAGATTGCCTCAAGCTCAATGTCTGGACACCGGCCGGTGCGGCCAAGGGTGGCAAACTGCCGGTCATGGTGTGGATTCACGGTGGCGGCAATGTCGGCGGCTCGCCGGCCGATTTCTTCATGGACGGGCAGAATTTCGCCCACGACGGCGTTATCGTCGTGTCGATGAGCTACCGCCTGGGCATCCTCGGCTTCTTCAGCTATCCGGGCGAAAAGGCCGCCAATTTCGGCCTGTGGGACCAGGTCGCGGCCCTGCGCTGGATCAAGACCAATATCGCGGCCTTCGGCGGCGACCCTGACAATGTCACCGTGTTCGGCGAGTCGGCCGGCGGCGAGGACATTATCACCCTGCTCACCGCCCCCGCCGCCCATGGCCTGTTTGCCAAGGCGATCATCGAGTCCGGCGGCGGCGGCTGGGGGCCTGCGGCCGACATTGCCGACCAGCAAAAGACCATAGGCTCCCGCTTTGCCGGGCAATCGCTCGATGCCCTGCGTAGGCTTTCGGCCGCGAATCTCGTCAAGGCCAATGGCGACCTCGCCGATCCGGTTGTCGACCACGACCTGCTACCTGAAAGCCCGCTCGCCGCCTTCGCTGACGGCCACGCTGCGACCGTTCCGATCATCATAGGCACCAATAACGAGGAAGGTTCGCTTCTCGGGCCCGGAGTCCACAACCCGGCCAGCGTCTGGGAGCACAGCCTGAACGCGGCCGATCTGACCGCCATTCGCGCCGCCTATGGCGATACGGCCCGTGACGACACAGCCTTTGCCGAGCTGTTGTTCCGCGACGGCTATTTCACCGGTCCGTCGCGCTTCATCGCCCGCCACGCCAATGCCTGGCTCTATCGCTTCAGCTACGTGCTGGCGCCCCTGCAAGCGCGGCGCAGCGGCGCCTGGCATGGCTCGGAGGTGCCCTTCGTCTTCGAACGCTGGCCGATCGACGATCTCAATGCCGACGATCACCGCGTCGAGCAAGCGATCCATGGCGACTGGATCGCCTTCGCCAAGACCGGCAATCCCGGCTGGGCACCATTGAAAGCCTCAGGTCAGGAAATGCGCTTCGACGCCCATCCTTCGATGCAGGCTCCGGCGGATCAGTCCGCGCTCGACCTGCTCGACGCCAAGCTGTCGCCGCTGCACCGAGCTGCCGGCTATTCGAACTGAATCTTGGTGATGTAGTAGGGCTTGTAGGCGTCGGCTTCGCCCTGCAGCCAGATGCCGTCGATCATTTTATTGTCGGCGCCGATATCCTTCAGCGGCACTTCGACGACGTTCCAGCTCTTGACCTTCGGTTGAATGGGATAGCTGGAATCGATCGCCTTGCCGCCGGTCAGCGCCTTGACCAGCAGGGTCTGGCCGCCGTCGACGCCGCCATTGATGTAAAAGGTCAGCTTGGTGAAACCACTGGTCGAAAAGGCGTCGTGATGCAGGGCCAGCGCCGTCCACGGATCGCCTTCGACCTTGATCGGCTTCACCGAGCCGACCGGAGACGACAGCTCGACCTTGGCCCAGCTCCAGCTTTGCCAGCCATTCTTGAGCTCGTCATCATAGACGACCATCGGCGCGACCGCACCCTGGGCCAAGGCGCGCGGTGCTTGTGAGGCAGCGGCCAGCCCGGCCAGTGCCGTCATGAACATGCGACGTGAAGCGATCATTTTAGTCCTCCCCGGCCTTGATTTCGGCCTTTAATTTAATTTGTATTAATTATTAGCGCCTTCATTTGACACCATCAAGCGCATGTCACTATGTGCAAAAGAATGGGCGCACCCTGTGGCGTTCCGGCCGCAGATCGCCGAGGACTGGCGTTATACGCATTATTAAACGTTGTAATTTAAGGATTTTCACGTCATAACGTTTGTACTACGGCATGGAGGCGCGTATGGAACTGAAGGTCACCAAGATCGGTAACTCGTTGGGCGTCATCCTGCCGCGCGACCTGTTGGGCAAGTTGCAGCTCGACAAGGGCGACAGCATCTTCCTGGTCGATACGCCCGACGGCTTTCGCATCACGCCCTACGATCCGCAATTCGCCGAGCAGATGGACGCCGCACGCACCCTGATGCGCAAGCGCCGCAATGTCGTCAACGAGCTGTCGAAGTAACGGCCATGGCTTACCAGCTTCTGCGTGACGGCGTCATTCAGGCGATTCAGAGCGAAATCGTCGCCCAATATGGCGGCCGCACCGGTACGCGTGAACTGAGCATGCTGCGAATGCTCTATGCCCGCGCCGAGGTGTTGAGCGAAAGTTCGTCGACCGATCTGGCCAGCCTCGCCGCCATCTATGGCTACGGCCTGGCGCACGATCAGCTGTTCCACGACGCCAACCTGCCGACCGCCCTGATCGCGATCGAGCTGTTTCTCGGCCTGAACGGTCACCGCCTGGTCGCCGACGACACCACCTGCTTCCTCGGCCTCGGCGTGGTCGCCAATGGCGAGCTGAGCGCCGAGGCCTTTGCCAGCTGGATCCGCACCCATATCGCGCCGATCGACCATTGACCGGCGCCTAATGGCCCCTTTACATTCGCGGTGATGGCTCCTGCGGGCTTTTTGATCGCCACCGTGTAAAAGTGACTTCCCAAGTTACAGATAAAGGGAAGACACTATGCCGTTTGATCCCTCCGCCGCGAACGCTCCCCTGCCTTCGGCCGAACCCGCAGCAGCCGATCTGTCGCAATGGATGACCGATATGCTCCGGCACGCCGACAGCACCTTCGGTATCGAACCGGCGGCAGAGATCGCCCGCTTCCTCGCCGCTCAAAGCTTGAGATCGTGATCGAGCCCGGTAAGGGCGCGCAGGATCTGCAGGCGCACCGGCAGGTGCAGCATCGTCGGCAATAGGGTATCGCGCAGCAGCCGCACCGCCGGCGAATGGCCGCGCACCAGGGTAGTCAAGGTCTTGATACGGCGGACGACGGCACCGTCGACCTTATGACGCAGGTGGCCGTATTCGTTTAGCCGGTCCTGCGCTGCCAATTCGGCGAAGACCCAAGCATCCTCGATACCCAGATTCATGCCGCGCGCACCGATCGGCGAATGGATGTGAGCGGCATCCCCGGCCAGATAGACCTGGCCGTCGTTCAACGTCGCGGCCAGACGATGGGCGATATGGAATGACGATGACCACAAAACCGGCCCAGCCTGCCTAAGATCGGGCAGTCGCGTCAACGGATCATCCCTATTGGCAATGATCCGCCACAGGTAGGGTGGCTTTTCCTGGCGCACATCCGCGACAACGCGGATGTAGAAGGCAAAGCCGCCATCGTCGAAAAAGCGGATATGCGCCGCATTGGGCGCGGCTTCACCGTCCATCGGCACGTCGAGCAAGGTCCATGCCTCTAGGAAGCCACTGCCCTTGAAATCGATATGCAATGATTGACGCACACAGCTATGGGCGCCGTCGGCCGCCAGAAGCCATTGCGGCCGGGTGATTTCACTGCCCGCGGCCGTGGCCAGGGTGACGTCGATGCCGGCGTGCTGGCCGCAACTGACCAGCTTGGTCCCCCGCTCGACCTGGCCGCCACGGGCTTCAAAGGCCTGTGCCAGCAAGGTTTCGGACGTCGCCTGCGACAGGGCCAGCATAAAGGGGTATTGGCCGCCGATGTCGGCCAGGGAGATCCGCGCCAATTCCTTATCGCCGTGATGTAACCGCGCTTCATCGATCTTCAGCCCGCGCGCCAGCATCTCAGCCGCAACGCCCATCGATTCCAGCAACTGCAAGGTGCGCGGATTGACCGCAAGCGCACGTGAGGTCGACGGCCTTTGCCCGGCTTCCTCGATCAGGCGAACCTGGATGCCTTTGTCGGCCAGGAACAAGGCCGCGGCCAGTCCGACTGGTCCGGCTCCGGCGATCATCGGTTTTTCCATGGCGTATCCTCCAACCTCGGCCTAGCGTACGGAATGTCAAATTTCGAGACGGATCGCGGGCCGCGTATAGACGCCAATCACCTTTGCCGGTCAGGCTTTGCGGCGTCATCTATACGAAAATTATACGGCTCCGGCGGCTTTCTATACGCCGACAAGACGCGAATGGTGGTGTGGCTGCGCGAATGTCCCGCGTACACAGGCCGATTACATGACCGAACCTTCCGCCGCCGCAGATGCGGAGATCTTCGCCTCTTCCGATGAGGCTGAATCGGTTCAAAGCCATGGGCACGGCCATACCGGCTTCTGGGGCCTGGCCATAGGCGCGGTCGGCGTCGTCTTCGGCGATATCGGCACCTCGCCGCTCTACGCCATGCGCGAAGCCCTGCGTCACACCCGCGTCGGCACCGATCCGCGGCTGGCGACGTTCGGCGTTATTTCGCTTGTTTTCTGGGCGCTGTTGCTGCTGGTGACGGTCAAGTACGTCATCTTCCTGATGCGCGCCGACAATAAGGGCGAAGGCGGCACCCTGGCCCTGATGGCCCTGGCGCAAAAGGCCATCGGCAAATACTCGCCGACACTGTTTTTCCTCGGCATCTGTGGCGCGGCGCTGTTCTACGGCGACAGCATCATCACCCCGGCCCTGTCGGTGCTCAGCGCCATCGAGGGCTTCAAGGACGCGCCCCACGTCGGCCACAGCATGGACAATTACATTTTGCCGATCTCGATGGGCATTCTGATCGTCCTGTTCATGGTGCAATCGAAGGGCACCGAAAAGGTGGCGCGCTTCTTCGGGCCCGTCATGCTGGTGTGGTTCGCCATCATGGCCGGCCTCGGCCTATGGTTCATCGCCAAGGCGCCGGTCATTCTTGAGTCGCTCAGCCCGCACTTCGGCATCGAATTCCTCATCGCCAACGGCTTTACCGGCTTCGTCATACTGGGCAGCGTCTTCCTGGTGGTCACCGGCGCCGAGGCGCTCTATGCCGACATGGGCCATTTCGGCAAGGGACCGATTTCGGCCGCCTGGCTCTGGATCGTCTTTCCGTCGCTGATCCTCAACTATCTGGGTCAAGGGGCGCTGACCCTGCTCGACCCGACAGCGCATGAAAATCCGTTCTGGCACATGGTCCCGGCTTTCATGTACTGGCCGGTGCTGATCCTTGCCGCCATGGCCACCGTCATCGCCTCGCAGGCGGTGATCACCGGCGCCTTTTCGATGACCCAGCAGGCGGTGCAACTCGGGCTGCTGCCGCGCATGGATATCCAGCGCACCAGCGAGACCCAGGCCGGACAGATCTTCGTGCCGCCGATCAATACGCTGCTGATGGTCGGCGTGCTGTTCCTCATCGCCGTGTTCAAAAGCTCGGACAACCTGACCTCGGCCTATGGCATCGCCGTCACCGGCACCATGTTCATCAGCACGATCATGGCCTATATCGTCATCCGCCGTATCTGGGCGTGGTCGCGGTGGCGCACCCTGGCCTTGCTGACCCCGCTCGGCATCATCGAGGCCATCTTCATGGCCTCGAACCTGACCAAGTTCTTCAGCGGCGCGTGGATGCCGTTGCTGCTGGGCGCCAGCCTGATCGTGGTCATGACGACCTGGACCCGCGGCTCGCAGATCATTACCGATAAGGCGCGCCGCGACAGCCTGCCGTTGAACGACCTCATCCATATGCTGGAAAAGCGCCCGCCGCACCGTGTGCCGGGGACCGCCATCTTCCTGTCGTCGGATGTGGCCCTGGCACCAGTCGCGTTGATGCACAATCTCAAGCACAACAAGTGCTTGCACGAGCGCAACGTCATTCTGACCGTGCGCACCGCCAATTCGCCGCGCGTCCACGACAATGACCGCATCGTCATCGAAATTCTCAATGACGATTTCAAGACGCTGACCGTCACCTATGGCTTCATGGAGACGCCGAACCTGCCGCGCGCGCTCAGCCAGTTGCGCAAGCTCGGCCTGAAGTTCGACTTCATGTCGACGACCTTCTTTGTCGGCCGGCGCAGTATCGTGCCCTCGGCCAAGTCGGGCATGCCGCTGTGGCAGGATTACCTGTTCATTTTCCTGATGAAAAACGCCGCCAACCCGACCGAATTCTTCCATATTCCGCCCGGACGCGTCGTCGAGCTCGGCACTCAGGTCTCCGTCTGATTCTTGACGCCTCATGTTTAATCCAAAAAGTGGCAATCCACTTTTTGGCATGAGGCTCTGGCTCATCTGGACAATGCAGGAGCCGCGTTCTAGGCTCCTGCCGCCGGCGCGTTCAGTCGGGAAATTCCATTGAGGAACAGGGGGTTATCATGGCCATTACGCGTCAGGTCATCACATCTTTACAGCACGACGGCACGGACATGCTGGGGACCAAGACCCTGGCGGTCAAGATCGCCGACGAAAGCATCGTCTCCGGCTCCCTGCTCACCGTCGAAAGCAATCACTTTTGCGTGCTGAAATCGCGCGGCGCTGTGCTCGATGTCTATGAAACCGGCCAATACGCCCTGACCACGCCCGACAAGCCGCTGATCGGTTCCATCGCCCAGGGTTTCTTCGGCGGCGCCTCGCCATGGGTTTACGAAGTCATCTATATCAATCGCTCAAAGCTCTTGGTGCGCAGCCAGGGCATCGCCACCTCGGCCGAAATGGCGGAAATGGCCTATCAGGTCGACTACTACATCCATGTCGACACCAAGCAGGCTGCGCTCGACCTGATCACCCACCTGCCGTTCAACGGCTCCTTCATCAATACGGACGAGGTCGCCTCCTATGCCGGCCCGGCGATCGAGCAGTCGATCAACCAAGTCGTCCAAGTGACCAAGATGGAGGAAATCAACAGCCACATCAACGAGATCCGCGAGCTGGTCAAAAACCACCTCGGCGACTTCCTGCGCGCCTACGGCATCATGCTCAACGATCTCAAGGTGCTAATCCTGCCGAAGGACGAGCGCATGCGCGAGCTGATCTCGCTGCAGGCCCTGGGCCTCACCCCGCTGGAGGCAGTGCGTTACTATCTCGCCCTGCGCATGGCCGACCGCGGCTTGGTGTCGGCCCCCAATGCCGCCGTCGGTGCGCCCTACAATATCGGCATTCAGCCGCAGGGGCTCTATCCCCTGGATGGCGACATCGCCCCGGCCACCGGCAGCAAAAATGGCTGAGCCTCCATTGCACGGCGGTTTCTATGATGTCGGCGCGGTCCAGAAGGTCGCCATCAACCTGTTTTACGGTTGGGGGTACAACTTCTATCGTTTGGAAAACCAGCTGCGCGCCGACGACCAGCTGATCCGCCGCAAGGCCAGCGAATTACTGGGACAGGCGAGCGATGCTCTGATCCGCGCCGAAAGCGATTATCGCCGCGATTTCTTGCCGCCGCCGACACGAGAAAAGCCGTTCCCGGATGCCGCGGCTGTTGCCACGGCTCAGGCCGTCGAACGTCTGGTTAAACACATTGATAAACTGCGCGGCCAGATCAACGCCATGCCGGTGCCGGAAAACGATCGTATGACTCAGCGTTACCGCCAGGAAGCCCAAACGCTTCATGCCCTGGCGACGCAAGACCACCAACTGATCGGCCAGGCCGAACTGCTGCGCGCCAGCCTCGATGGGCGCGACGTTGCCTGGGTGATGGCCAACCGAGAGCTGATCGACGGCGGCCTGAAGGCGCTGGACGAGACCCTGCGTGAGCGCGCCGCCCTGCTCAGCGCGCGCTTGTAAGATCAGGTCGGCCGAAGTGCCGGTCGATGAAGTCGCCGTGGCTCATCTGTTGGCGTGCCGCGGCGGCAAAGGTGTCGCGCAGCGCGGCCATGTGGCGCTTGAGGTCGTCGAGCGGCAAGGCATCGGCCATGGGGTCGTAGCGTTGCGGCCGGATGCCCTGATGCCACAGGACGGCGATCCAGCTGGTCAGCTTGAACAACTCCTGCTCCTGGATGAAGATGCGGCCTGACTGGGCGAACAGTTTCATGCGGTGATCGAGGCTGTCCGACACCGTATTATGCCGGTTATAACGCCAGAAGGGCGTATCTTCGCGCTCGGTCGCCTTATAGTGCAGGGCCAGGAAATCGCGGACATCCTCGTAGTCGAACGCCGTCTGGCGATTGAATTCGTTGATTAATTCCGGTGCAAAATCGAGATCGGGGAAACAGGCCAGGAGCTTCGTGATACCCTTCTGGATCAAATGGATCGAGGTCGATTCCAGCGGTTCGAGAAACCCGGCGGAGAGACCCAGTGCGATGCAATTCTTGACCCACACCTGTTTGCGGCGGCCGGTATGAAAGCGCACCACGCGTGGATCGGCCAGCGCCTCGCCGTCGAGATTGGCCAAAAGCGTCGCAGCCGCATCATCGTCGCTGATGTGTTCGGAGCTGTAGACATAGCCATTGCCGGTGCGGTGCTGCAGGGGGATGCGCCATTGCCACCCGGCAGCGCGCGCCGTCGAGCGGGTGTAAGGTGTTAACGTCGCCGTACGCGCACTCGGTACGGCGACGGCACGATCGCACGGCAAAAGCCCGCTCCAGTTGACATAGCCGGCCTTCAGCGTCTCCTCGATCAGCAGACCGCGAAAGCCCGAGCAGTCGATTAACAGATCGCCCCCCACCGCCTCGCCGTTTTGCAGGCGCACCTCCTTGATAAACCCGGTCTGCGGATGCTGATCGACGGCGACGATGCGACCCTCGACGCGGGTGACACCCCGGCCCTCGGCCAGGCCGCGCAGATAGCGGCCATAGAGGCCGGCATCGAAATGATAGGCATAGGTCAGGGTCGACAACGGCGATTTCGGATCGGCGACGCGCAGGGCGAAGCGGTCCTGGCGCGCCAGCACGGCGTTGAGGCAATAGTCGTCGAGCTCACCGCCGACACCATGAGCACGGGCGCGCAGCCAGTGATGGTGGAACTCGCTGATGTGCAGCGGCGCGCCATAGCTGCCGAACGGGTGCAGATAGGTATGGCCGGGCCGGGTCCAGTCGACGAACTCGATGCCGAGCTTGAAGGTGGCCATGGTCCTGGCCATGAATTCGCGCTCATCGATGCCGATCAGCGCATTGAAACCGGCCAGCGGCGGGATCGACGCCTCGCCGACGCCGATGGTGCCGATCTCTTCCGATTCAACCAGCGTGATCCGCGGCCCGCGTAGAAAGTGGCTGAGCGCCGCCGCGGTCATCCAGCCGGCGGTGCCGCCGCCGACAATGACGACGCGCTCGATCGGCCGGCTCATGACGCCGCTCGCGCGGCCGAGGCGCAATATTTGGCGATGAAATCGTCTTGCGGCGGCACCTGATCGACGACGCGGGCAATGCTGTCCAGCCTTTGCCGCATAAGGCTGCGGATATCGCCATCACCACGCCGGCCGACCAGCGGATCGTAGCTTTCGGACACCACGCCGAGGCCGTTATAGATCGCCGTCCAACTCGGTGGCGCAAAGCCGTCGCCTTCGCGGGTGACGACGTGACCGCGCGTGCGGAACATCTCAATCTTGGCGGCCAGGCTGTCGGGGATCGCCATGGCGGCCAGGTCGTGCCACATCGGTTCGGGCCGGTCGTTGAGATGATAATGCAGGACGATGAAGTCGCGCGTACGCTCATATTCCTGAAGGGCCAGGCGATTGTATTCGGCCTCTAGCTGGGGATTGGGCCCGAGCCGCGGGAACAGGTCGAGCAGGCGGGCAATACCATTCTGAATAAAGCTGATCGAGGTCGATTCCAGCGGCTCGATGAAGCCGCTCGACAGGCCGATGGCGACACAATTGCCGTTCCAGGCGCGATTGCGATGCCCGGGACGAAAGCGCAGCAGCATCGGGTCGCGCAACGGCCGGCCATCGAGATTTTCGAGCAGGGTCTGACGCGCCGTGTCCTCGTCGATGTAGCGGCTGGAAAAGACGTGGCCATTGCCGGTGCGGTGTTGCAGCGGGATGTGCCATTGCCACCCGGCGGCGCGCGCCGTCACCCGGGTCAGCGGCATCACCGGCCCTGCCCGCTCGGTCGGCACCGCCCAGGCGCGATCGACCGGCAACCACTGGCCCCAGTCGGTGAAGCCGGTCTGCAAGCTCTCCTCGATCAGCAGACCGCGAAAGCCCGAACAGTCGATGAAGAAGTCGCCGTCGAGGCTTTGACCGTCATCCAGCCCAAGGCCGGTGATGAAACCGGTCTCGGACTCACGCCTGACCTCGGTAATTTTCGCATTGATCCGCGTCACGCCGCGTTGGAGCGCGAAATCCTTGAGAAAGGCGGCATAGAGCGACGCATCGAACTGATAGGCGTAGCTATAGGCGTGCATCGGCGAACGCGGATCGGGATTGGGCGGAAAGAACTTCCCGGCCTGGGCCAGCCGTGTCGGCAGGCTGTAGGCCTCAAGCGGCGTGGCATCGCCCTGATCGCGCAAATGGCGCCAGTAGTGATAGGCGGGAATAGCGTCGATATCGGCACCGAAATCGCCGAAACCGTGAAAGAAGCGATGGCCCTCGCGGCCCCAGCCGACGAACTCGATGCCGAGCTTGAAGGTCGCCTCGCAGCGGCGGACGAAGTCGAACTCATCGATGCCGAGATGAGCATTGTAGTTGCGGATGGTCGGCAGGGTCGCCTCCCCCACGCCGACCGTGCCGATGGCTTCGGATTCGACCAAGGTGACGCGGATCGACTTCGGCAAGGCCACACTGAGATGGGCCGCGCACATATAGCCGGCGGTACCGCCGCCGGCGATGACGATATGGCGCACGGGTGGTTGCATGCTGTCGTCCCTGTTGAGCAGAGCTTAGAAGGATAGGCCACTCAAAAAAAGCCCCTTCCGGGGAAGAACCGGAAGGGGTGCGATAATAATGCGCAGTGGGAGCTTAAGCCTTTGCGAGAACGCCTCATGTTTATCCAAAAGGTGGCAATCCACTTTTTGGCATGAGGCTCTTAGAACGTGGCGCGCAGAACGAGCGCGACACGGCGATCGGTGTCGATCCAGTTGTAGCGTTCGCGGATCGACAGGTTGGTCGGGTTGCTGGCGTCCAGGATCGTCTTGGCGTGGGTCAGGTTGGTTGCCTGAATGCCGATCTTGTAATGGCTGTTGAGCGAGTAGAAGATCGAGCCGTCAAGCTGGCCGTAGGCTTCCGACCACACCGGCGAGTTGATGTTGGCGCCCGACGTCGTCAGCAGATAGAGCGAGCGCCAGTTGTAGGCCAGGCGCGCCGAGATGCCGTACTTTTCGTACATCACCGCTACGTTGTAGCTTTCGGGCGACATGCCTTCCAGCGGCAGGCTTTGTGACTGACCGACGACCTGGTTGCTGTCGAAGATGTCGACCGCGGTATTGTGGCCGCCCGACGAGTCGATGTGGGTGTAGTTGGCCTGCAGGCCGAGGCCCGACCAGGCACCCGGCAGCATGTCATAGAATTGCTGATAGGCGAGCTCGAAGCCCTTGATCTGACCCTTGAAGCCGTTGAACTGACGCGTCACGTTGAAGGTGAAGGTCTGGCCGTTGGCGGTATAGGTCTCGGCATCCGAACCGGTATAGATGTAGTTCTGCAGCTCCTTGTCGAACAGGTCGAAGGTGATGCTGCCGGTCGGCGAGAAGTAGTCTTCGGCCGTCAGGTCGTACTGGTTTGCGGTGATCGGCTTCAGGTTCGGATTGCCGCCGGTGCCGGTATAGGCGCCGCCGACCGCATTGGTGTTCGGCGTGCCGTCGGCGTTCTGATTGACCGACAGGGTGGTGTAAGCGATCAGCTGGCTGAGATCCGGACGGACCATGGCACGCGAGGCGCCGAAGCGCAGTTGCCACTGGTCGTTCAGATGGACGCGCAGATTGAAGCTCGGCAGAATGTCCGAATACTTGTTGTCGAAGGTGCCGGGCGCATTGATCGTGCCCTGTGAGAACTTGACCACCTGATTGTACAGGGTGCAGTTCGTCGTCGCCGGGTTACAGACCGTCTGCGGCGCGGTGAAGGCGAAGATGGCGCCGTCTTCAAGCGCTTCGGTCGAAACGTAGCGGACGCCGAGATTGCCGTCATAGCTGCCGATGCCGAAGAAGCTCGAGCCACCGAAGGTGCCGGTGACATAGGCGGCGGCGGTCTTTTCCTGCTGGCGATTGACGCCGGCGGTGGCGTTATCGGCCTCAGGGTGGACGCTATCCCAGGCATTGGCGGCCAACGGGGTCCAGCCCCAGCCTTCAGTCTCGGTGCCCTTCAACAGGTTGTAGGCGTAGGCCGTGCCGTGGCTGACCAGGTCGGCCGACGGGAACCAGACATTGCCCGGCACCGTGGCGGCGCCATGGAAGAAGTTGCCGAAGGTCTGGAAGGTGACTTCCTTCGGCAGCTGGGCGTTTTGCACGTCGGTGGCGCCGGTGCCGCCCGTCTGGTTGATATAGACCGTGTCCGGATTACCAAGCCAGTACTGGTTCGACAGCAGGCTCCAGTTCCAGCCGGTCTGACGCGTGACGTAATGCTTGTCGGTGGCACGGACGCCGAACTGCATTTCCTTCAACCAGCCCGAATCGTCGAAGCGGTAGTCGCCGTCGAGGCGCAAGGCGATCTGATCACCGGTATTGTGTTCCAGGTGGTCCATGGCGGCCGCCCAGTAATAGTTGCCTTCGACACCCGTGGTGTTCGGCGAATTGACCGTGACGGTCGGCATTTCGCTTTGCAGGCCGGAGAAGGAGATCGACGGCCGCGTCGCCAGTTCGGTATAGGCTGTCAGGCTGGTCATGTCGGCGTTGGAGTTCACGTACTGTGCGTCGCCGGTAATGGTCAGCTTGGCATTCGGCGTGAACTTGACGTTGAACGAGGTGTCCGACGTGTTCTTGTGGTCAAGCTCGTAGCGGGTATCGCCATCATAGCCAGCCAGCGGATTGGTGCCCGACGTCAGGACGCCTTGCGAATTATAGGTGTAGTTCCAGCTCGGCTGCGGCGAGGTCAGCGAGCCATCATAGGATCCCAGCGCATATTCGAGGTTCGATTCCCGCGAGCGGGCGTCGAGGAAGTTGAAGGTCAGCAGCCATTCCTCGTTCGGACGATACTGCATGGCGACGGTGGCCGCCGTACGCTTGGCGTCCCAGGTGACTTCGCGCCAGCCGATCGAGCCCGGAATGTAGACGATCTTGGTCGAGCCGTCGGCGTTCTTTTGCTGGTTGAAGCCGTTGGTGCAGTTCGGCGCCGTGCCGACCCCGCCGACGCAGGTGCCATCAGAAATGCTGGTGGCGTTGAACTTGTCGAGGCTGAGGCTGTCGGTGCGGTTGCCGACGTCACCGTTGGAATAGTCGAGCAGCAGGCCGAATTCACCGCCGCCGACGTCCCAGCGGTTGCTGTAGAAGCCGTTATACGAGGTGTGCGGCTTCTTATCGAGGTCGCCGTAATTGCTGTCCGCCGACAGAGCGATGATCTGCTTCTTGGAATCGAACGGCAGACGCGTGCGCAGATCGACGATACCGCCGATACCGCCTTCGATCATGTCGGCCGATGGGTTCTTGTAGACATTGACGCCGCTCAGCAGGTCGGCGGAAATATCGTCGAAGCTGAGAGCGCGGCCGTTATTGGCCGAGAAGATGTCGTGGCCGTTGGTTTCCGACTTGACCCACGACAGGCCGCGGATTTCGACATTGCCGCCTTCGACCGCCAGACGGGCCGGGTCGCGGGCATTGTCGGTGCGTTCCAGCGTCAGGCCCGAAATGCGTTGCAAGGCTTCCGAGACCGAACGGTCCGGCAAGGCGCCGATATCGACAGCCGTGACCGAATCGACAATGACCGGCGAGTCTTTCTTGATCTTTTGGGCGCTCTTTAACTGAGCGCGCTGGCCGGTAACGACGACGACGGTCGAGTCGTCCGTTTTGGGGGCCGACGCATCCTGAGCCGTCGCGGTATTTGCCTGTACGGCCAGGGCGATCATCATGATCGACGCGCCGCCCATCAATACCCGAAGACTGGTTTCCTTCTTGTGCTTCATTTCAAGCATCTCCCTGTGAATTCCCCGTCAAGGGGGATTTATTGGCCGCAGCAACTCACGCACCGGGAACGCGGGTCCCCGATTGGCATGGTCAGATTGTCCTGAACGCGTTGACGCGACCCGGCCTGCAACACATGCGATGACAGCGCTCGCCATCGCTATGACAACGCTATCATATTGTCTGATATTAAAAAGGTTTTAGATGTGAAATTTCACAGTTTTCGGCAGGGCGCTGGCATATATGCCACACAAGTTACTGGTTTTACACATTATTTTTTAGGTATGAATTTGCCATTGCGGCAATTTTTATCAATAAAATATTTTTGATATATTTAATAAGCCCGAAAATGCCCTAAAACTGGGGCATTCTGAAGGCTATCGTCCACCGCTGTCTTAGGCTCAAAAACACGTCCGCCCGGAACCGCGTGAGCGATCCCGGGCGGGGTCATGAGTCTCTGAAAAAGCCGACGCTATTTGACGTCGAGCGTGCGCGCGTCGAGATGTACGGTGACCGCCGGCGACAGATCAGCCGCCGAGGTTCCGGTCATCACCCTGTAGTCACCCGCAGCGATTTTCCACGCACGCGCCGCCGGGTCCCAGGTCGCCAGAAGACGCGGATCGACGGTGAGCGACAGCGCCTTGGCCTCGCCTGCAGCCAGCGCGGTCTTGTCGAAGGCGCCCAGACGCTTCGGTGCTTCCCAGCCGGCCGTTGCCGGCGCTGAAACATAGACCTGAGTGACCGCATTGCCGGCGACAGCGCCGGCATTCTTGACGGTGACCGAGACCGACACGCCGTTGGCGGCCGTCTGCGCCGAAAGCTTCGACCAGGCGAAACTTGTGTAACTCAAACCCTGGCCGAACGGGAACAGCGGCTTTAAACCCTTCTTGTCGAACCATTTGTAGCCGACAGCCGCACCTTCTATGTCGTAGTCGACGTTCGGATGGCCGGTCTTGTCCCCGGCCACGGGTTGTTGCGGCCGCGGCAACTGATCGACCGAGGCCGGGAAGGTCACCGGCAAGTGGCCCGACGGGTTGACCTCGCCGCTCAGCACGCGGGCGATGGCCTCGCCGCCCGACGTGCCGGGGTACCAGGCTTCGACCACGCCCGAGACCTTGTCGAGCCACGGCATGATGACGGCGCCACCGGTCTCCAATACCACGACGGTTTTGCGATTGGCTTTGGCCACGGCGGCGATCAGAGCGTCCTGATTGCCCGGCAGGTTCAGATCCTTGGCGTCGACGCTTTCGCCCGTCCATTGGGTGGCGAAAACGATGACCAGGTCGGATTTCGCCGCCAGTGCCGCGGCCGCCTTGGCGTCCTTGCCGTCATTATAGGTAACAGTGGCGTGGGTGCGCGCCTTCAGGCCGTTCACCGGCGACGACGGGTACCACACCATCGGCCCGGGGAAGCCGTCGGGACCTTCATTGGGAACGACCAGGCCGTTGGCCGGCGCGCCGTGCGGGTAAACCTGCGACGAGCCGCCACCCGACAGTACACCGACGTCGGCATGGCCGCCGATGACCGCGACCGAACGTACTGATTTGGCCAGCGGCAGCACGCCGCCTTCATTCTTCAGCAGGACGATAGCGCCTTCGGCGTCCTTTTGCGTTACCGCGGCGTGGCCGGCATAGTCGATATTGGCCGACTGGTCGGAAACAGGATTGTCGAACAGACCGACGGCGAACATCGAACGCAGGACGCGGTGGATCATGTCGTCGAAACGCGCCCGGCTGACCCAGCCGTCACGCACGGCCTCGCCCAGGGCCTCGCTGTAATAGGGCGAGACGTCGAACGGATAGCCCGACTGTTGATCGAGCCCGGCATTGGCCGCCGGCACGGTCGAGTGGGTCGCACCCCAGTCCGACATGACGTAGCCCTTGAAGCCCCAATCCTGCTTCAGCACCTTGTTGAGCAGCCAGTCGTTCTCACAGGCATAGGCGCCGTTGACGCGGTTGTAGGAACACATGACCGAGCCTGGACTGCCGATCTCATTGGCGATTTCGAAGGCCAGCAGGTCCGACTGACGCCCCGCCGCCTCACCGATCTTGGCGTCGGCCGTGAAGCGGTTGGTTTCCTCGTCATTGAAGGCATAGTGCTTCAGGGTCGAGATGACGTGATTGCTCTGCAGTCCCTTGATCTCGTTGCCATCGATCGTGCCGGCCAGCAGCGGATCTTCGCCGCCGTATTCGAAGTTGCGGCCGTTCCTCGGTTCGCGCACCAGGTCGACGCCACCGGCTAGCTGCACGTTGAAGCCAGACATGCGCGACTCGTTGCCGATCATAGCGCCCCCGGCGAAGGCAAGGCTCGGGTCCCAAGTGGCAGCGGTTGCCATACCCGACGGCAGAGCGCTGCGCAGGCGCGGCGTCGCCGAGCGTTGGGTGGCGACGCCGACGCCGGCATCACTTTCGACCTGCGCCGGAATGCCCAGACGCGCGATGCCCGGTATAAAGCCCGCGGCATCGGCCGGCGAGCCATCCAGCCGCTTGAAATTCATCCACGGCGCATCCGTCGAGAAATAGCCGAAGACGATCTGCTGCTTTTCCTTGGCTGTCATCGCCTGGGCCAGAAGATCGGCGCGGGCGTCGGGCGACAGCGCCGGGTTCATCCATGGCTGCGCTGTGTCGGCGGGTTGGGCCTCTGCGACACAAGGACTGGCAAGTGCCAAGGCGGCAATAAGGGATAGAAAAGTCGTCTTCATTCGATGTCCTTGGTCAACGAGAAAAGCCCCGTGGGCCGGCGATCAACCGGTCCACGGGAGCAAGGCCTGGCGGTCCGGAGATGGTCAAAGCTCCGGACCGTCACTGGGAGAGAAAGCCGGGGGCACAGGGAGGAACCAACCCGTCTTTCAGGCACCACATGAACGGCAGCGGACACGGCCGGCATGTGATCTCGATGCATTGCGGCCGTAACCGCGCAAATTCTCAGGGGTTGTCGCCCATCGCGCCGCCCGGCGCCGATTGTCTTAATGACAGGCCTTTCCCCACCCGCAACAGGCCTGTAAGTGCCTGCCATCGCCGCCCACCTCGTGTCTGAGTGGACAAATTTGAGGCCATTTACGGACAATTTTATAACAAGCTGAATTTATTGCTTATTATTTTTTATGACCTAAAATGATGGCTCAATTGTCCCACAAAATGGCCGCGTATTCGTGTATTTTTTTGACAATTCAGCTACGAAATGTCAAGTCTTTTGTCATCGATGTCATTTTTGCTGGAAAAACCGGGAGGCGGGTTGCCAGCAATCAAGAGCGCGTTTAGCCTCATCCGTTCACAGACGCCCGTCAGAGGCGCGCTTAAGATAAGATAATGCCAACCATTTACGATGTTGCCGAGCTGGCGGGCGTGTCCGCCAAGACCGTGTCGCGAGTCCTCAATGAGGACCGCGCCGTCAAGACCGATACACGCAATCGCGTGCTCGAAGCGATGAACCGGCTGAGCTACCGTCCGAACAGCCAGGCGCGGTCATTGCGGCTGGGCGACGGCAAGACCTCGATCGGCCTGTTGCTCGAAGACCCGGCCAGCGGCTATCAGAGCCGCGTCCATCACGCCATGCTGGTGGCGTGCATGGAGACCGGCAACTATATTGCGGTCGAACTGTTCGAATCCGGCTTGGCGGCGTTTCCGCAGAACCTCGAGACCTTCATCGAGGACGCCGGCATCAAGGCCATGCTGTTGCTGCCGCCGCTGTGCGACCACGGCCCGATGAAGAGTGTGCTCAAGGCCAGAAACATCCACTGCGTGCTGATCTCGCCGGTGACGCCGGACAGTTCCTACCCATCGGTGGCCATGGACGACCGCAAGGCGGCGCGAGACGTCGTCGATTATCTGCTGGGTCTCGGCCACACCAAGATCGCTCACATTTCCGGCCACCCCGACCACGCCGCGGCCCTGCTGCGCCGCCAGGGCTATTTCGAGGCGTTCGAAGCGCACGGCCTGCCGCGCCCGCCCAAGGAATATATCGCCGAGGGCCTGTTCACCTTCAAAACCGGTATCGACGCGGCGGAACAGCTCCTGTCCCTGCCCGACCGGCCGACGGCGATATTCGCCTCCAACGACGAAATGGCGGCGGCGACCTGTTCGGTGGCGCACAAGATGGGGCTGCGCATCCCTGAAGACGTCTCGGTCGTCGGCTTTGACGACGCGCCGATCTCGTCCGCGGTGTGGCCGGCCCTGACGACGGTGCGCCAGCCCTATCTCGAAATGGCGCGCCGTTCGATCAGCATCCTCAACACGGCCTCCGGTCCGGTACTGGCCGCGGACAGTCAGCCGCGTCACGTCATCGCCCACGAAATCGTCGAACGCGAATCGACCGCGCCGCTGAAATCTTAAAGCGCCTCGCCCAATTGCCTTTTGCAAAGCAGACGCCTAAGTTCGCGGGTTGTGGCCATGGATGATCTCAAGTTAGACCGCACCGTCAGCGAGCCCCGCCCTTCCGGCGGCGGCCGGCGGATTTTCCTGATCGCTATCGGCATCGCGGTCGTCTTGCACCTGATCGTCTTCGCCGCCCTCGCTCTGACCTCGCACAAACATGATGCACCAACGCCGACGCAACCTGTCGCGTCGAGTTCGGCTGCGGTGAGCGATGTGCCGCTGGCGCCGGCGGTGACGACGTCTGCCTCAGCCTCATCGTCCGCCTCGTCATCTTCGACCGATAGCGCATCGGCGACGATGACGTCTGCTATTGCCTCTTCGTCAGCGGTCGCCCCGATCGTCAAATCCCCGCCACACGTCGTCGTGCACAAGGTCGTGCCCGCGCCGCATCTTCAAGTCGTGAAACATCCCGCGCCGGTCAAATCCCACGCCACCAAGCCGGTACCGGTGGCGAAACCCGTTCACGGCCATGCAACGATACCGGCGCATGCACGTCCCGCCGCGCCGGCAAAAAAAGCAGTGGCAACAGCGCACAAAAAGCCGGCCGCTGTGAAGACCAAGTCCAAAGCGGCGCCAGTAAAAACCAAGGCCGCGCCCAAGCCCGTTGCCAAGAAAGCCAAGCCGGCACCGACGCTCGATCTCGACGCCCTCAGCAAATTCAAATCGTCCGGGAAGTAGCCTAGCTAGGAACTGCCACGGCGCCTTGCGCCATGGCGCGGATGTGCGTCAGAAGCTCGCGATTGCCCGGCAACTGCCCGACCGCGGCGCGCGCGCGGTCGACCTCACGGCGATGCTTGTCGGCGACCGCCTTGTCGAACGACAGCCGCGCCCAGTCCGGCAAGGTTGTCTCGAAGCCCATGCCATAGAGCACGTACTGATAGCTGGCGTCGGAGAAGATTTCGTCCTTCTGCGGCAGGTCGTCGTGCCACGGAAAGCGCTGTTTCCACACGGTCAGCAGGTCTTTCAGGCTGTCCGGGATCGTCTCCGGATCGCGATTGGCCACCCAGAACGGCTCCTCACGACGGCTTAGGACATAGTGCAGCTTGAGGAAGTCAATGATGCGCTGCCAGCGATAGCGGAACAACGCGTTATAGCGCTTTTCGACCACGGCCATCATGGCGCGGTCGGCCGGCATCTGCTCAGCCAGCATCTGCGCTGCCAGTTCGGCCATGACGATCGACGACGCCTCCAGCGGTTCGACGAAGCCCATGGCCAGGCCGACGGCGACGCAGTTCTTGACCCAGAAGCGGTCGCGATACCCCGAGCGGATGACGATGCGCCGCGCTTCGGTTTCTGTCACGGGCCGCCCCGCATAGGCCGACAGATCGGCCAGGGCTTCGTCGTCGGATATAAAGCGGCTGGAATAGACGTGGCCGGTACCGCGTCGCGACGTCAGCCCGATGTCCCAGATCCAGCCGGCGCGTTGAGCTGTCGACAAGGTCACAGAGGCGATCGGATCGTCGGCATGCGCATAAGCCACCGGCAGGGCGACGGCGCGATCGATGAACAGCTGGTCGCCGACCTCGATGAAGCTCGCACCGTAATGGGCGCCGATCAGCATCGCCCGAAAGCCGGTGCAGTCGACGAACAGGTCGCCGGCGATGCGCGTGCCACCCTGGCAGTGGATCGCGGCAATATAGCCGTCGCTGTCGGTTTCCAGCCGTGTCACATCAGCCAGGATGTGGGTGACGCCCAGCTTTTGGGTACAGTGATCACGCAGGAAGGTGGCGAACTTGCCGGCATCGAGGTGATAGGCATAGGTGGCGATCGCCTGGAATTCCGGCGTCGATAGAGCCTTGGGCGCCAGGTTGCGTTCGCACAGCGACGGCTGAAAAGCGACGGCATCGCCGAAGCTCAAACCCCGTGCATCGGCGGCCCAGTCGGTGGCGAGATTGATCTCATCGAAGCCCTTCGGCACCATGAACGGGTGATGATAGCTGTCGGCGCCGTCAGTCCAGCCGCGAAATTTCGAGCCCTGTTTGAACGAGGCATCGCATGCCCGCAGGAAGTCGAACTCCGACACCTTCATCTGCTTCAGCGTGGTGCGGATGGTCGGCCACGTCCCCTCCCCCACCCCGATCGTCGGCACATTGGGCGACTCGACCAGGGTGACCTTGACGCCATCGGGACGGTCGGCGTGTAGCCGCGCCGCCAGGACGCCAGCGGTGATCCACCCGGCCGTGCCGCCGCCGACGATGACGACCGATCGCGTCACAGCCCGGCGATTATCTTGTTCTTGCGGGCGATCAGGCTGGAGACGTGAACCATCGACGCCAGCTGATAATAGAGCAGTTCGAGATAGCCGGCATCGCGCAGTTCGGTCAGTTGCTTGGCCTTCAGCGCCGCCAGCTTTTCGCGGCTGATCGAATAGAGACCGGTCAGCTTCAACTTGCTACGGTCGACGAATTCGATGTCGAGCGTGACCGGCTCGATCAGGCCCAGCTCATTGAGCTTGGCGGCATAGGCAAACGCCACCGGCGCGCCCTGGGCCAATTCGCTGAGCGCCGAGGTGACGTTCTGCAGATAGTCCGTGGCGCGTCCGTCATCGAGGAAAATCGCTTCGCCCGCCGGCTTCAGGCGCGGGCTTTCGGTGTCGATGGCCACGGTCAGCTTGGCGGCGTCGCCCTCGCCTTCCGACCATACGGCGAACGGCTGGCGCTGAAACTGCAACGGCACATAGAGCGCGTCCCAGCGGCCATTGGCCAGGAACAGGTTCTCGTCATTGCCAAAGCCCAGCATGGCGCCGGGCTCGAACCGGCCTTCTTCACCGACCTTGCGGAAAAAGAGCGGATAATAGGCAACCAGGCGGCCATACTCGCGCGGGATGACGCCGACCATGCCGATATTGTCGCCGTAATCGGCCGACGGATGGACGTCGACCTTCAAATTGCGATGAGCCAATGAATTAAGCGCGACGTGTGCGGCCATGACGTCCTGTTTCCCCGTCCGGTTATTATGGGTGATTTATAGGCACAAAGCCTGCTCGACGGCAATAAAAGCGTGAGATTTTTCAATGTTTTCGGCGCGGTTTTTGGCGTTTTTCTTGGTATTGAAACGGCCTTTCCGGTATATTTCGCCCAAACGACACCCTGGGCGGAAAAAGACGACGTGGCGACCCCGCTGAAAACGCTGGAAATCGACCTTGCGGGGTTTTTCAAGACCGTCAAACCGGCCGGAGAGCCCGTCGTTCTGAAGGGCCTGGCACGCGACTGGCCGGCGGTGGCGCAGGCACGAAAATCGCCCCGGGATCTGGCCGCCTATATCGCCGGTTTCTGGTCGGGCGTGCCGGCGCCGTGGTTCGAAGGCGACGCAACCATGGACGGCCGGTTTTTCTATAACGACGCCATGGACGGCTTCAACTACGCCATTCGGCGCGGGCCCCTCCCCAGCCTGATCGACCGGCTGATGGCGGGGATCGACGATCCGCAATCGCCCTACATCTATGCCGGCTCGTTGTCGGTGCCGGTCTATGTCCCGGGCTTCGCTGCCGATAATTCGCTGCGCGATGCCATTGCCGCGCCGACGGTTGCGGAATCGATCTGGATCGGCAATCGCACGGTGACGGCGCCGCACTACGACAATACCGAGAACATCGCCGTTTGCGTCGGCGGGCGGCGGCGCTTCACCCTGTTTCCGATCGAGCAATACGCCAACCTCTATCCGGGGCCGCCGGATTTCACGCCGGCTGGCCAGACCATCAGCCTGGTCGATACCCGCCATCCCGATCTTGGACGATTTCCGAATTATGCCGAAGCGGAAGCCGCGGCCCTGGTCGCCGAACTGGAACCAGGGGATGCCATCTATATTCCGACCCTGTGGTGGCATGGGGTCGAGTCGCTTACCGGCTTCGGTGTCCTGGTCAATTACTGGTGGCGCGACGTGCCCGATGCCTTCGCGTCACCGGCTGACACGATCCTGCACGCCCTGCTCAGCCTGAAGCACCTGCCGCCGGAGCAGAGGGCGCGCTGGAAGACGGTGTTCGATCGCCTGATTTTCGAGAATGGCGCCGATGAAGCCTGGCCCGACACCGTGCGTTCGGTATTCAAGGGCGAGCTGACCCCGGACAAGATCGCCAAGGTCCGCGCCTTCCTGGCACAAAACCTCAGCCGCTGAGCCCTCCCCTTCCCCAACAAAAAAGGCCCCTCGTGAGAGCGGCCTTTTCCGTTAGTCCGGGTCATCCCTTTGACCAGTTTAGAACTTGTAGCGCACGCCCAGGGTGTAGCGGGCATTGCCCTCGAAGGCGTTGAGGAACTGGTCCTTGAAGCGCCCGCGGATCGTCAGGTTCGACTTGGTCAGATTGATGCCGTCGAGGAAGATCGCCAGGTGATCATTGACGTCATAGCTGGCCGAACCGTCGAGCTGACCGTAAGGCTCGACATATTGCGGCTCGTTCGGACCCTGGCCCTGCGACAGTGCCGACAGGTATTCGCTGCGGTGGGTATAGGCCAGACGCGCCTGCCAGCCATGCTTTTCGTAGAAGGCGACGAGGTTGTAGGACTTCGACAGACCGGGCAGGACGAACTGCGAGCCGATGATCTGGTCGTTGAACTTCGGACCGCCGGCGGGCAGCGAGATATTGGCCTGGAAGCCAAAGCCGGTGTCGCCGAAAATGTGCTGGGCCGAGAATTCGAAGCCGTGGATGTTCACCTTGTTGGCATTGCTGGGCATGGTGATGTCCCAGATGATCAGCGGGTCACCCGGCTGGCCCGTGAAGCTGGTCTTGCCGGTATCGGTTTCCATCTGAGCGAAGATGTTGGCCGCGGTCGGATCCTTGTGGGCCGCCGCAACTTCCGCCGCCGCCTTTTGCTCGATGGCGCCGGCATTCGGATCGGTCAGGCCGTCGACCGGTCCTTGCGTCGTCGTTTGGGTCAGGAAGTTGACCACTTCCTTGGAGAAGTAGTTGACCGAGAAGTAGTCGTCGCGGGTCGGGTACCATTCCGCCGTCAGGTCGAGATTGTTCGACTCGTAGGGCAGCAGGCCCGGATTGCCGGCGGTCACGGTGCGCGAACCGGGCTTCGGCGTCAGGCTGACGCTTTCGGTGCCGACCATCGAGTTGAGGTCGGAGCGCGTCAGCGTCTTGCTGTACGAAGCGCGCAGCAGGAAGTCCTTGGTCACCGCCAGGCTGGTATCGATGCTCGGCAGGATCTCGTCGTACTTCTTCTTGACGTCGCTATAGGCCAGCGTCGGCGAGTACTGGGTGTAGAACTCGGTCGGGTTCTGCCAGGTGACCGAGACCGGGACCTGTTCGAGCGACTTGGCCGTCACCTGGGTGTTTTCGTAGCGCAGACCCATCAGCATTTTAAAGCGCATGCCGTTGAAGTCGGTGTCGAAGTCCATCTGGGCATAGATGGCGTTGGTCTGCTCTTCGATATGGTGGTCGCTGGTCGGCGTCGACGGGAAGCCAAGCGTGTAATTATACGCGCCCTTGGTGGCATTGACCGCGTCCTGCAGCGAGAAGGTATAGGCGTACGGCACCTTGATGTCGCAGCCGCCACCCGAGAAGCTCTTCAGGATGTCGCACGAATTAAGCTTGGTGAAGACGCTCGACGGGATCATGTTTTCGCTGTGCGGATCGTAGTAGCCGAGCGCGAAATTGCCCGAATTATAGGCCGTGAACTGGGTCTGCATCTTGGTCAGGTCGAAGCCGAACTTGATGTCCTTCAGCCCGCCGTCGGAGCCGTTGCGCCACACCGCGTCACCGCGCTGTTCGTCGATGGTGTTGACGAAGTTGTTGGTATTGGCCTGCGCGAACAACGGCGTGATCATCGCCGTGTTGAGGTTGGTCGAGCTTGTCGGCGAGGTATTGTGCAGGGTCACCGTCGGATTGGCCGTCTGATAGGCCGCCATGGTCGTCGGCGAATTCCACGTCCACTGCGTCGTCGGAATGTCCGTGCCGCCTTCGTGGTAGATCTTGTATTGCGAATAGATCGGGTCGAAGCCGACGATCAGGAAGTCGTTATTGCCCGCAGGCCCCGCCCCCGAGAAGGTCGACGAGTGATGAGCGTCGAACGTCACGGTCAGGCTGTCGGTCGGCTGCCACTTGACGTTCAGGCCGGTCGACTTGAGCTCATTGCGCAATTGGTCGTCGAAGGTCGACATGCTGAGGTCGGAGCCGGTATCGACGATGTCGGTGACATTGCCTTCCGAATTGACGGTAGCGCTGTCCAGGTCTCCGCCGTAACCGAACCAGGCGCCGTAGCTGTGCTTGACGACGTGGTCCTTATAGAGGGCGTAGGTGTAATCGACCGTCGCCGTCAGATTGTCCATCGGCCGCCATTGCAATACGGCCTGGCCGTTGACGCGGGTGCGATGGTGGTCATCGAAACCCCAGGCTTCCGACTGCGGCGCCCAGGTATTGCCGAACGGATTCTTGTCGTTGTTAGTCAGGGTGCCCAGCGTCTGCGCGTGGCTCAGATCCTGGTTTTCGAGGTAGCCGCCGATATTGGCGCTTTCCAGACGCGAGTCGCGTTCGGAATAGCTGCCATTGACCAGGAAGCCTAAGTGTCCGTCATCGAAGGTGTTGCTGAACAGGCCGGAGATTTCCGGGGTCAGCTTGGCCTTGTCGAGCGAGGTGTCGTCGATCATCTTGGCCTGCAGCGAGGCCTTCATGCCCTTGTAGTCGAACGGACGCGCGGTGCGGATATCGACGGTGGCGCCGATGCCGCCCGACGGCATATCGGCACGGCCGGTCTTGTAGACATCGACACCGGCAATGCCGTCAGCCGAAATATTTTCAAAGTCGAACGAGCGCGTCGCCGAGCCCGAGGTATCGGAGATCGAGCCCGGCATCGAGCGGCCGTTCAGGGTCACCAGATTGAAGTCAGAGCCGAAGCCGCGAACCGTGATGCGCGAACCTTCGTTATTGTTACGATCGATGGTGACGCCCGGGATCCGCTGGATAGCTTCGGCCAGGTTGGTGTCCGGGAACTTGCCGATATCTTCGGCGGTGATGGCGTCGACCACGCCTGAAGCGTTCTTCTTGATGTCTTCCGAGCTGCGCAGGCTGCGTCGGATACCGACAATGGTGATTTCGGTCGACGGATCGCTGACCGCGGTTGTCGCGGCCGGCGCCGATGTTGTCTGCGTATTGGTCGTTTGCGCCATGGCGGCGGATGACAACGCCACCAATGACACGGTGGAGCATAGCACCCCCGCCAACGCCCCCTTAAACAGATAGCTTCCAACTGATTTCGATGACATGTCTTCCGTCCCTATTTTTGCTTTGTGTTCGGGCGCGGGAAAGGCCGGCTGCATGACCGGCTCCCGTCGCGGACTCTGATGGGTCTCTCTCGTTGTCAGGTGATTTTCCCGGCCGTTGTCCGACACGACATAAATTGCCGCCCCACCGGACAAAAAACGTAACCTCCTGATTTTATTATGTACTATACCTTGAAAGGCCTCAATTTAAGCCCGATAACCTGACAAGGTTGTCACTATTTGACAGCCAAGCTTTGGCAAAATGTCCAAATCCTGTCAATACATTTGTCATCGATGTCATTTTCAAAGACGCCAATTTGGACACATCGCTGTCACGATGTTGCACGCCTGCATCAATTTTCGTGATTGCCTCACCCAGCGGCTTACAAGCGGACCAAACGGTGACCGCTGGGCGGGTCAGCAGGGCTCTCTGGAGCTTTCAGCCGTCCGGTGGCAACGGAAAGCCTGCGAGGATGCTCCAGCCCTCATGCAAAGGGTCAGAAGGCCAGTGACCATACAAGGCGCCCGTTGAGGCCCCTCCCCTGCCCTGCAGCGAGGCCTGATAGGCAGGCCGCGAGCTTTGCGCACGGCTTCAGTGACCGTTTCAACTCGATACAGGGGTGTCGATGCTCAGCGTGGACAGCCAGGGTATTCAATTCGGGGCCGACGAGCATTCTCGCGCACTTATCGGATCAATAATCGCCTATCGATGATGCATTTGTGCTCAAATTCCAGTGACCGTGCTTTTCTCGAAGTCCGACGGAGCCCTGGCGGCCCGCCTTCAGGCCAGCCAGGGCGATCGGTCACTGACCGTCATGCTTTCGCGGCGTTAAAAGAGTCTAGTTAGTGACTCAAGTTAAACAAGTTAAGCTGTCGCGTTAACCAAATAAACCCATCCGTATCAAATGCTTGCGCGGACACCCTGTCATTGTTCCCCCGTGCTTTTGTCATTGATACCCCGTGACCTGCGTCTTTGATCCCCCGTGGGAAAAGTCACCCTTCCCCCGAAGCTGCGCCGCTCTTATCCACAGGTCGGGGAGCCATTGCGCAGAATTTTCAACAGCTTGTCGGACCCGATTGGTGCTTAAAACGGTCACTAATCCCCCGATGGCCGGGTCACTGATCCCCCGTCGAGGGTTTGGGCGGCTTTTCAACGGGGTGATTCGTCAAAATCGGGCCGAACGGCGCGAATCAGCCGTCGCCGGTCACCCTTCCCCCGATGAATCGGTCACCGTTCCCCCGTCAATGGCGGGTCATCCGGTCACCGTTCCCCCGGGGGATTTCGCGCAATCCCTTAACTTAAAAGCCCATCCAGCTCCATGGCGCGGCGCTCTTCCGCCGTCAGCCGCTCCAGGCGCTTCAGTTCCTCGCGGATGTTGACGCGCTCGGCCATGTCGCGCCGGATGAAGTGCACGGCGGGGGAACCGTCCGACACCTTGGTCAGCGCCATATCGTATTCGGGCATGGCGTTCTTGGCGACGATGCGCTTGAGAAGATAGGTGAATTGCTTGAGCGGGCTGTCCGACCCCGTCTTTTCGTGCAGGATCGAGATGCGGCAGGTCCACCCCTTCTCCTGTTCGCCGGCGTGCTTGCGCGCGGCGCGATACAGGGCGCGCTCCATGCCGCCGGTCAGCAGGAAATAGTCCTGGTGCATGGTCAAAAGCGAGCGATCGGTGACGATGCCCTGGTAAACCCAGTCTGACAGGGTGATCGACAGGCCGCGCGGGGCTTCGGTGACCGGGTCGACCTCGAGGTGAAAAGCATCGATCCAGCCGAACTGCGCCTTGTCCTTGCGCTTGGGGGCGCGGATCGAGGTCTGGATGGTGGTCGATTCCAGTCGCTGCAGGGCTGCCTGGAGCTCTTGGTAGGATTTACCGCCGGTATCGCGCTTGATCGCCCGCAGCAGGTCGTAGGAGGTCGTGCGCAGGGTGCGCGGCAGGTCATTGACCCCCGCCTCCTTCATGCGGTTCAGTTGCGACGCCGCCCAGATCATGACGTCGGCATCCCAGATCGTGGCGATGCCGAATTCCGCATTTCCGGAAACTTTGACCCATGTATCGCCATCGGGCGAGGTATATTCGATCGGCTTCAGCCGCTTGCGCTTGGCGAGCGAAAAGAACGGCCGCTCCATGATCTCGCGCTGGTCTTTCAGCGAAAGATCATGGATCAGCGGAATGAACAGATCGAACTGGCTGTCGGCGTGACGTCTCATGCTTAGAATCCTAATCCGATTCTTGAGCCGGTCACAGCCACACGTCAAGGCCGACGCCCAGTGCTACTCCCTGCCCTACTCCCAGCGCAGGCGTTTTGGCCGTGGCGGCAGCTCGTTACGCCCGGCCAGGATTTCCAGTGCCGCCACCGCCTGTTCGAAGGCCTCGCCGAGGATCAGGTCCTGGCTGTCGGCCAGGGCATAAAACCGGCGCAGAATGTCGTCGGAGACCTTGAGGTTGAGCTGGCGGTTACGGCCGGTGCGATAGCGGCGCTGCGGCAGCGGTTCGGGCGCCGGCGGTGCCACAACGACGGGCGCTGCGGCCTTTGCTGGTTTCGGCTCTTTCGGTGTCTTGACGGCCTCGGGTTCGCGACTGACGAAGCCCTTCTTTTCGGCGACTTCGCGCAGGGCGTCCTTGTCGGCGCGCGGCTTGGCCGTCTTTGCGCGCGGGGTGAATTCCGACAAATCGAAATCGTCGTCGCCATCGAAGATCGAGGCGCGGGCATTGCCGGCTTCACTCATCACGCCACCTTTGCAGAAGCGGCCTCATCAGCCCCCTGCCCTTTCACGCCTTGTTTGATCAAATTGACGGCCTCGGTCGCGAAGTCGCGCGCATTGGCAATAGCCTTGTCGATGTTCGAGACTTGAGCCGGATCGAGCCCTTCGAGCGTACCGCCGAAGCTGAACATCGCCTTGAAGGCCTCGCGTTCGTGCAACTGGGTATCGAACAGTGACACGCCATGACTGCGCAACTGCTCGTGGATCGAGGCCAGGGTGCGCGGCCGGATGACCGGATTGGTCCGCGTCAGCAGCACGGCGTGGGCGATCGGTCGGCGGCTCTGACGCTCGGTGTTCTTGATCAGCGACAGCGCTTTCGCGGCTTGCTTGGCGTCGAGCTGCGAGCCTTGCGTCGGCACGACGACCAGGTCCGAGGCGCCGATGGCGTAGGCCACCGTCAACGAGGCCGTGCCTTCGCAGTCGACGACGACGAAGGGCGCTTCGGTTGCCGCCTGCTCGATCTTGTCGAGGATGTTTTCCTGATTGGCATCGGAAACGACGCGGATATTAGCCGGGCAGCCACGCAGCTCGGCCCAGGCGGCGACGGGGCGGTTGGGGTCGGCATCGATGACGATGACCTTGGCTTTGCGCGCTAACTGCGTTGCCAGGATGGTCGCCGCGGTCGTCTTGCCGACGCCACCCTTGGGCGAAATGAAGGAAATGACGGGCATGCCGCGTGTCCTGTGAAGGCTATGGGAGAATGGAACGATCGCGAGGGCAGGCTATCTGGTAGCTATCCGGTGGACTGCCCTCGCCTGCCTGTAGTCTAGCGGTTGCATGGCTAACGGGCGGTTAACGGCGAGCCGTTCTGCGGCTATTGGCTGACGAGGTGAAAGCGCGCGGTTAGCCTGAAGCTAGCCATGAGATAGATATTGGGTCGCTTGCGCAGGCTTTTCGGCCGCTATCGGCTAGACTTGGATAGCCTGTAGCCCATAGCTAGCCATAGGTTAGGCAGCTCACACCTATCGGCTAGGCAGATGCTGGCGAGCGGGAAGGAGAGGGGGCGCAAAAAAACCTCCCCGCGCCGGCCACCGGAGGATGGGTAGCCGGCACGGAGAGGTTCGCCACCCGGTCAGGCAGCGTGCCGTCGGCGACTGGACTCAACGCCGCGGCAAACGAGGTACGCTTTGGGAGGTACGACTTTACTTCGGCAATGCTGCGCTGCCGGTGACCTTGAGCGCCGCCTTGACGGTCATCGCGGTCCCGGGCTGGCCGCCGCCGGCATAGAGGGTGTAGGTGCCGGGGACGACCTTGCGGTTGCCCTTGGCGTCAACTTGCGACAGGGCGCGAGCGTCGACGGCCAGGGTGACGGTCTGGCTCTCGCCGGCCTTCAGATGGACTCGCTGGAAGCCGGCCAGGGCCCATCGTGCCGGTGCCTGCGGCTTCTGAATGTAGAGCTCGACGACCTCGTCACCATCGCGCGGACCAGCGTTCTTCACCGGCACGCTGAGCGTCACCGGCGTGCCGGCGGCGACGGTCTTTTTCGACAGGGAAGGCGCGGCATAGGTGAAGCTGGTGTAGCTCAAACCATGGCCGAAGGCGTATTCGACCGGGCCGCGGAAATAGCGGTAGGTGCGGCCCTTCATGTCGTAGCTTTCGAAGGCCGGCAGGTCGGCGACGTCATTATATATGGTGTAGGGCAGGCGGCCCGACGGATTGACCTTGCCGCTCAGCACATTGGCGATGGCCTGGCCGCCTTCTTCGCCTGGGTACCAGGCCTGAACGACGGCGTCGGCATTCTTTGCTACCCAAGAATCGGAAATTTCCCCACCGGTCAAGTATACGACGACAAGCGGCTTGCCCGTCGCCTTGACGGCCTCGAGCATTTTTTGCTGCGCGGCGGGCAGGGCCAGCGAAGTGCGGTCACCGCCGGAGAAACCCGGATAATTGACGGCCATTTCCTCGCCCTCGAGGTCGGGCGACAGGCCGACGAAAGCGACGACGACGTCGCTCTGTTTCGCCGCCGCGACAGCGCCGTCGATCAGGGGCTGATCCGGCGCGATCCAGTCGAGCGACGAGGCGCGGTCGTCGGTCGTGCGCACATAGTCGATGCGGATGTCGTGTGGCTTGGTGTCGGCGAAGCTGATCTCGACCGGCCGGCCGGGCTGGGCGCACATGCCGGAGTTGCATTTCGCCACCGGACCGTCGGAAATGCCAACGATTTCAGGCGTCAGCACCAGTTTGCCGTCGACCCAGATCTTGACGTCGGGCTGAGGCTGGCCGGGCTTTGGCGTCACCATGCGGAAGCCTAGCTGGTAGCTACCCGGTGCCGGGGGAACGATGACTCCGGACCAGCGCACGCTGAAGTCCATTGGCGTCAAGCCGTCGGGCGCACTGTGATAATAGTCGAAATTGATGACCGGATCGGTGCGCGTCACCTTGGGCGCGCCGTCAAAGGTCTTGTTGTCGAAATATTCGCCCTTCAGGCCCCGTTCCGTGCTGTCGGCGGCGGGCTTGAGGAAAACGCGCGGCACCGGCTGACGCATGCCGTCCATCAAGGGCGCGCCCGGCGCATAAACGACGTGATCAGCGCCGAACGCGGTCTTTAAGGCATCAAGCGGGAAGGATGGGTCGACCGGCGAACCGGTATAGTTGCCCTCGATGCTTTGCAGCAGTTCGGCATTGGGGCCGATGACGGCGATCTTCGGCGATCCCTGCAACGGCAGGACGCCCTTGGTGTTGCCGAGGAGAACAATGGCTTCCTCAGCTGCTTTTAACGCCAGGGCCCGGTGCTGCGGAGAGTTGATATCGCTGGCCGGAATGGCGTCGTAGGGGCTGCCATCCAGCAGGCCCATGCGGATGCGCGCGGTCATCAGGCGGATCAGCGACTGGTCGACCTCGGCCTCGCTGATCAGGCCCTGTTTGACGGCGTCGGGCGTGGCGGCATAGGCCGAGCCGCAATCGAGGTCAGTGCCGGCCTTGATCGAGGCCGCCGAGGCATGAGCCTCGTCGCTTTCGCTCTTGTGGCCGGTGACTTCGTCATTGACGGCGTCGCAGTCGGAAACGATGAAGCCTTTGAAGCCCCAGTCACCGCGCACGCGGTCGTTCAGCAGCTTGTTCTCGCACATCGGGGCGCCGTCGACCGCATTATAGGCGCACATCATTGAATCGGCGTGCGCATCGGCAATAGCGTTGCGGAAGGCCGGCAGGTAGGTGTCTTCGATATCGAAAGGGGAGGGGTCGATATTGACCTTGTGGCGCGTCGCCTCGGGGCCGGAGTGGACGGCGAAGTGCTTGGGCGTCGCTACCCCCTTGAAAACCTTGGCATCGTCACCCTGGATGCCGGTGATGAAGCCGATCGCCATGTGACCGGTCAGGTAGGGGTCCTCGCCATAGGTTTCCTGGCCGCGGCCCCAGCGCGGGTCGCGGAAGATGTTGATGTTCGGCGACCAATAGTTGACGCCGAAATAGCGGTCGGTGCCGCCCTTGGCCGCGAACTGCGCATTGTGGCTGGCGCGGCCCTCATCGGCGATGGCGTCGCCGACGTCGTGCATCAGGTGTGGATCCCAGGTGGCGGCCAGTCCGATCGCCTGAGGATAAACAGTGGCGTGGCCGGCGCGCGCCAGGCCGTGCAGCACCTCGTTCCACCAGCCGTATTTAGGTAGCCCCAGCCGCGCGATTGCCGGCGCATTATCCTGCATTTGCTGGGCTTTTTCCTCCAGCGTCATGCGCCCGACCAGATCCTTGGCGCGCGCTTCCGGCGACAGCGATGTATCGAGAAAAGCGCACGGCTTGTCGGCGCAGGCGGGAGGGGTCGCGGCGTGGGCCATAAGCGGTGTCAGGGCGAGGACAGCGGTGCTCAGCAGCAGGGCGGCTTTCATGGCGTTTCCTTTGCGTATCGCGCCGTCGGCCGGCGTCATTTTAGCGGTAACATTGGTATAACCAATGGAAGTGTACTTGTCTACATCGTGACTGTGGAAAGGTTAATTTTTGCCAAAGCCCTTACCATTACTGGCTTTTTGGTGTGATTTGGTCTGGCTAATGGTAAGACCAAGATGTTTCCCATGTGTCGCGGCTATTTGCGGTCACTGTTCCCCCGATGCATGCGTCTATCGCGGCTGTCTGCCCGGTCTGAAACCAGGATGTCTATTGAATCCTTATAGTCCGAAGAGGAGGGTCGCGCCGTCTGGGGTGGTCCATTTTGAGGACAGGTCACATGGTTCACCACACCGCCGAAAAAGTTCACCAGAAAAACGGCTCCAGGCCGGTCTATGGCCATGTCGGCAGCAAGGCCGATATCGACCGCATCTTCATCGATATCCGCGACGATCTGAGCCGGGCGCGTAGCCGCGAAACCCTGACCGAGCTCTATCGCCGCGCCGGCTATCTCATCACCCTGACCTATGCCCCGTCATGGGAAGAGCGCTTCGGCGATAAGGCCGGAGATCTGCGCCACGAGGCCGAGGCCGACTTCAAAAAGCTGGTGAAGCAGATCAACGCCCATGCCGAAAAGATCGGCGAAAAGGGCGATTACGACGAACACTGGGGCAAGATGAAGCACTGAACCCCGGTCACCTTAAAATCTCGAAACAGGAGGGCGCCATGACGCTCAAAGTCCATTTGGAAGGCATCGACTCCGGCAAGGCCATCGACGCGATCTTTGCCTCGTGCCGCGCCGACAATCACGGCGGCCAGATGCCGGCCGGCAATCGCAGCCCGTCTATTTCTTGGACCGGTGCGCCGGCCGAGACCCGATCCTTCGCCATCATGACTGTCGACCGTGATGTGCCCGCGGATTTTTCTAAGGCGAATAAGACGGGCGAAATCATTCCGCGCGATGCGGCGCGCCGCTCTTTTTATCACTGGCTGCTGGTCGATATACCGTCGGGCACGACGGCCCTGGCCGAAGGCGAACTGGCCGGAATCGCCGGCCGCAACAGTTTCGGCGAGCATTCCAAGGGCGCCAACGGCTATGACGGTCCGTGCCCGCCATTCAACGACGAACGCGTCCATTCGTATCATTTTCAGGTCTTTGCCCTCGATGTGGCGCTACTCGATCTGAAGGCCGGTTTCGAAGGCGAGGATTTCGAACGCGCCGTCCAGGGTCATATCCTCGATCAGGGCGAAGCGATCGGGCTTTACACCACCAATCCGCATCTGTCGGTGCCGGCCTAGGCGGGTTTCTTATCGTTTGCGGCGACCGGCTCATATCAAACTTATCCAAGCTGCGGAATCTATGGGCGTATCGCTGAACGGAGGCCGTCATGCCCGATACGCTGCACTCGGAAATTCCAGGCTTCACGCCTGAAACCCTGGCGGTGCGCGCCGAGTTCCGCACACCGGTCGAGCCGGTCGCCACCTTCGATCTGGCCGGCCGCCGCGTCGAGGTCCGTCCCGGCCGCGACACGGTATGGATCGTCGTTCGCCGCGAGGGCAGGGGAGCGGTCGCCTTGCGTACCGTGCCCTGGTCGGGACCCTACGAGTCGCGGGTGATCACGCAGGATGCGGCCTCGATCAGCCTCGCTATAACGACGGCCTCCGGTGACTGGCGCGTCGATGTCGACACCTCAGGTGGCGCTTTGCGCGTCACCACGACGGTCACGCCGCGTGAGGATCTGCTGCTCGCCTTTTGGCCGCGCGATCTCTACGTCCTCGATCAGACCGACAATCCGTGCGGCACGCAAGGGTGGGTCGAGGCGGCGCAGCGCGGCGTCAATACCGGCCTGTGTTATGCCTGCATGGACACACCGGCTTTCGGCAGTTTTCTCTACATGCAGAACCTCAGCCGGCTCAATCCATTCTTCGCCGCGACGCAGACGCGTCCCGACGGGGTTGTCGGCGGCGAGTGGCCGGAGTTGGGATACCAGCCGCCGACGTCGCCGGACAGTAACTCACCACCCGTCCATCCGCTGTCCAAAGGCGACGATGTCGTCATCTCTGACGCTCTGATGACGTTTCGCGACGCCTGTGGTCGCGATGAGGTCGAAAGCGCCGAACACTTCATCGCCATGCTGGCGCAACTCTATCCGTGCCTCGACAAGCCCGACCCCAAGGATCACGACTGGGCCGGCCGCGCGCGCCGCACCATCGATGACCTGGAGACCGCCGTCGATGCCGTTCAGAGCCACTATGGCTACACCTATCTGCGGCCCTATCTCGGTGCCGAGACGCCCGACAGCATGGTGCAGTTGACGGTGCTGGCGGCGCTGCGCCGATGGCAGCGCGAAACGGGGGAGGGGAGGGCGGTCGCCGACCGGCTGGAAGCCGGCATTCACCGCTTCTACGATCACGACCTGAAAACCTTTCGCCGCTACCTCGATGACGCGGCCGGCGACAAGGACATCCATTCGGTCGATTCCTGGTACCTCTATCATCCGCTGAAAAACCTGGCGCGGCTGGCGTCGTGGGGCGATGCGGGCGCCAGCTCATTGCTGTTTGCCTCTCTCGATGCGGCGATCAAAGCGGCGCAGACGTTCGACTATGTCTGGCCGATCCTATTCGATATGCGCGACCTGTCGGTCATCCAGTTGGGCCGCGATCCGGAAGGGCCGGGCCAGACCGATGTCGGCGGCCTCTATGCCTATGTCATGATGCAGGCTTTCGAACTGACAGGCGAGGCGCGCTATGTCGATGAGGCCGGGGCAGCAATGGCAGCCATGGCCGGCATGCGCTTCAACACCACCTACCAGACCAATCTGACGGCCTGGGGCGCGGTGGCGGCGCTGAAGCTGTGGCGGCGCACCGGCGATGACGCTTTCCGCCGCCGCAGTCACGTCTTCATCGCCAACCTGCTGCACAATGTCGAGCTGTGGGACTCGAAGATCAAACACGCCGCGGCCTATACCAATTTCTTCGGCCTGACCTGCCTGCACAATGGCCCCTACATGGCGGCGTTCGAGGCCTATGAGACCTTCTGCGCCATGGGCGAATATCTGGCGATCGGCGGCGATGACCTCGATGCCGATGTGCGGCGGATGATCGAGGCCTACCGCACCTATGCCCGCGACGTCTGCTGGTACTTCTACCCCGATACCCTGCCGGAAGAAGCGATCGCCGCCGAGGTCAAGAACGGCCGCATCGAGCGCGGCCTGTCGTTTCCGCTGGAAGACCTCTATGGCGACGGCCAGCCCGCCGGCCAGATCGGTCAGGAGATCTACGGCTGCGGTGCCGCCATCGCGTTTGCGCTCGAGAAGTAGGTTTTGCCGTAATCTTAGCTGGCAGGCGGCCGTCCTTACGGATCGCTTATTTCATGCGCTGTACCCGGCATATCGAACTTACCGGCACTATGGCACGACAATCTCAACCCCGCAGGAGGCGCGCGCCATGGACATCTACGAATACATCCACAAGGATCACGAAGCCGTCGCTGACCTGATGAAACAGGTGGTCGAAAGCGACGATCCCGACGAATGCGTCACCTTGTTCGAGACCATCAAGGCCGAGCTAACCTTGCATCTGGGGTCGGAAGAACAGACCTTCTATGTGGCCATCGAAGAGGCGACGCGGGCACTCGAGGTCAAGCGCGAGATGAGCCACGCCCATCACGAGCACGACGAGGTGCGGCAATATCTCGACAAGCTGTCGACGATGGAAATCGCCTCGGCCGTGTGGATGCGCACCTTCCACGAGCTGAAACTGGCGGTGACGCACCACGTCGAGGAAGAAGAGACCGATGTCTGGGCCGACGCCCGCCAGGTCTTGACCGACGCCGACGCCCACCGCCTCGCGATCGAGATGGACGAGGTCAAGAACCAGCTCAAGGCGCATCTCGAACTGCCGCCGCCAGGTCTGTTCGCCTCGGGCCAGCCGGGCAGCGCCGGGATTCCCCGGAAGTAAAACCTCAACGCCGGTAGTCGTTGATGCGGATGCCGTGGCGCGTCAGCTTGTCATAGAAGGTCTTGCGCGCCAGGTGAAGGTCGCGCATCGATGCCTGCACGTCGCCATGATTGAGCGACAGGGTCTCGCGGATGATATCGGCCTCGTATTCGGCGACGCGGTCGGCGAGGCTCTGCGGCTCCGTCTCCTGGCCGGGGAGGCGGGCGTCTTCGAGCCCCAGCGCGAAGCGTTCGGCGAAATGCTCCAGTTCACGAACATTGCCCGGCCAGTCGTGGCTTTGCAGCCAGGCGTGGACCGGAGCGTTGAGCTTGGGAATCGGTCGCTTCAGCCGGGCGCAGGCGCTGACCAGGAAGTGCTGAAACAACAGCCCGATATCACCGCGCCGTTCCGACAGCGGCGGCACGCGTAAAGTCACCCCCGACAGGCGATAGAACAGATCGGCGCGGAAGTCGCCGCGGCGCACGGCTTCATTCAGATCGGTCTTGGTGGTGGCGACGATACGGATGTCGAGCGAACGCGGCTCCTCGGCGCCGACCGGCCACAGCTCACGCGCCTCGACCACGCCCAACAGTTTGGCCTGCTGCGGCAGGGACAGACCGTCGACGTCGTCGAGCAGCAGCGTCCCCTTATTGGCCTTTTCCAGCCGGCCGGTCGTGCGCCGGGCCGAGCCGCCATAGGGACCGAACTTGGCGCCGGGCTCCAGGCCGAACAGCTCGGCGTGGAAGGTCTCTTCGGGCAGCGACGCGCAGTTGATGTGGACGAACGGCCGGTTACGGCGGTTGCTCAGGCGGTGCAGGGCGCGGGCGACGGTTTCCTTGCCGGAGCCCGTGTCGCCGGTGACCAGGATGTCGACATCGGCGTCGGCGACCTGACCCAGCGTCTGGCGCAGATGGACCATAATCGGACTGTTACCGAGCAGGTTGGTCTGGGCCGCCGGCGCATCGGCGTGTAGTTGCCTAAGCGCCCGGTTTTCCAGCACCAGTTGCCGCTTCTGCGAGGCGCGGCGCAGAGAGGCGATCAGGTCGTCCATTGGAAACGGCTTAGACAGGAAGTCGTAGGCGCCGTCCTTCAGCGCCTGCACCGCCATCGGCACGTCGCCGTGACCGGTCAGCAGGATGACCGGAATGTCGGGGTCGATCGCCTGAATGCGGCGGAAGACGGCCAGGCCGTCCATCTGAGGCATGCGCACGTCGGACATGACGACACCGTCGAACTCGGACGTGATGTGTTTCAACGCATCGGGGCCGTTGGAGAAGGCGCGCACGGCAAAGCCGGCGATTTCCAGCCCTTGCGCTTGAGCGGCCAGGAGGTCGGCATCATCATCGATGAAGATGACCTTGGGCGGGGCGACGGGATCGCTATCGAAACTCATGCTTTCACCTTGCGCAGCTTCAGCGTGAAGACGGCGCCTCTGTCGGAGGTTTCAGCGGTCAGTTCACCGCCGAAATCGCGTAAAATGTCGTGGGCAATGACGAGGCCGAGGCCCAGGCCCTTTTCCTTGGTGGTGACGAAGGGCGTGAACAGCTGCGACTGGACTTCGGTGCTGAGTCCCGGGCCATTGTCGGCGATGCGCAGCCATACCCAGTCGTCATCGTGGGTGACGCTCAACCGCACCTCAGGCTCGGGCGCGTCCTCAAGCGCCTCGAAGGCGTTCTGCAGCAGATTGACCAACACCTGTTCCAGCCGGATGCGGCCGGCCATGACGCGCAATCTGGCGTCACCGCTTTCGCGCACCAGCTTGACCTTGTTGTCACGCAGACGCGAGCGGTTGAGCAGGATCGACGAGTCGATGGTTTCGCGCAGGGCCACCGGTTCGGGATTGAACGAGGCCTTGCGCGAAAAGGCGCGCAGCTCGCCGGTGATGTGGCCGATGCGCTCGGACATGCGCACGATATTGCCAAGATTGTCGTCAACCAGGTTCGTTTGCTTCTGCTTCAGCAGGGCGACGCTATTGTCGGCCAGGACGCGAATGGTCGCCAGAGGCTGGTTGATTTCGTGGGCGACGCCGGCGGTGATCTGGCCCAGCTGCGCCAGCTTATTGGCCTGGACGAGGTCGGCCTGGAGGATGTTGAGACGCTTTTCGGCCTGCTGGCGTTCGTGGATCTCATCGCGCAGCTCGGCGGTGCGGGTGGCGACGTCGCGTTCAAGGTTTTCACGATAGGCGATTTCGGCGGCGGCGCGGTCGCGGCTGATGGCCCGGCGGCGCCACAGCCAGGCGATGAGGATAATGACCAGAAGCTCGGCCATGCCGGCCATGACGGTGGCGGCCTGGGCCAGGCGATCGGCGCCGCGGCGCGAACTCAACAGATGCAGCTGCCAACCCGGTGCCGGGGCGGGGAGGGGGGTGTCGATGCGGGTATTGCCGGGCCGGGGCACAGGCTGGAAACGCACGATGGGGTTCGAGGTCAGCAGGACGTGGCCGGCCGCGTCGCTGACGAAGGTCTCCTGGCCGGCATGGGCCCAGGCGGCTTCCATGGCGTCGAACTCGACCTTGACGACGACGACGCCGACCGGTTTGCCGTCAGCTTCGACGCGATGAGCGAGGTAGAGGCCGGGGCGGCGGCTGACGGTCCCCAGGGCGAACTGTTCGGCCTCGCCCGATTTCAGCGCATCGGTATAGTAGTCGCGAAAGGCGTAGTCCGAGCCGACGAAACTGGTCGCCAGCGCATAGTTCGACGCCGATCGGGCGACGCCCTTGGTGTCGAGCAGGTAGATGACCGCGCTCTTGGTCTCGGCTTCGAGCTTTTCGAGTTTCTTGGAGATGGCCAGCGATCGCTCAGGCGACGGATCGGTCAGACTATGGATGACGTCGCTGTCGTCGGCCAGGATGACTGGCACCGAGCGCTGCTTGTCGAGCTCGCTCTGCAGCACCGACACTTGCAGTTGCGCCGTGGTGCGGGCGTCGCGCGACAGGTCGTTCAGCGCGCGGTCATGGGTCAGGGAATGGATGACCAGCAGGCTGACCGCCGCCAGGGTCAGCAGGACGAGAATAATCAGTCGTGGCCAGTGCGTGCGCGGTGTCATTGTGCGAAATCCGACACGTGGTAACGCTCACGATGTGCGAAAAAAGTGACAAAATAGTCCGCACTTTCCCTAATTTTTGCTATTTTATCTTTATTTTTCATTGATTTGCGCGGTTCTTGAAAAAACCATTGTTTGCATGGCCTAGCCCTGTATCTTCAAGCTTAAGCGCGAACTGCAAAACGCGCAAGGAAATGCTTTTGGTATGGTCGCCGCGTTTGCCGGGCGACGGGAAGGGATTAGACATGGCCATCGCCGTGCACGCCGATACGCGTGACAAGCCGCGGAAAAAGGGGAGCTGGCTTTACGTCTGGGTGATCATCGCGATCATCGGCGGCGTGGCGCTCGGCCACTACGATCCCGACGTGGCTGTGCAGCTGAAGCCGCTGGGCGACCTGTTCGTCAAGCTGGTCAAGCTGATCATCGCCCCGGTCATCTTCCTTACCCTGACTACGGGCATTGCCGGCATGAGCGGGCTGAAAAGCCTGGGCAGCGTGGCGCTGAAGGCCTTTCTCTATTTCCTGTTCTTCTCGACCCTGGCCCTGATCATCGGCCTGGTGGCGGCCGACGTGCTGCATCCCGGCGCCGGCATGAACATCAATGTCGCCAGCCTCGATACGTCGACCATCAAGGACTACGTCGCCAAGGCGCACGCCACGACGGTCGTCGGCTTTTTGAGCGACATCATTCCGTCGTCGATCGCCGGCGTCTTCGTCGACGGCAACATCCTTCAGGTGCTGTTCGTCTCGATCCTGTTCGGCATCGGCTTCTCGCTGGCCGGCGAGCGGGCGCGGCCGGCGATCGTCTTCCTGGAAGGCCTGTCGATGGCGGTCTTCCGTGTCGTCGATATCCTGATGGCTACCGCGCCGATCGGGGCGTTCGGCGCCATGGCTTTCACCATCGGCAAGTTCGGCATCGGCGCCATCGTCAACCTGGCCTCGCTGGTCGGCGCCTTCTACCTGACCTCGGGCCTGTTCATCCTGGTGGTGCTGGGCCTGGTGGCGGCGCTGCATGGCTTCAATATCCTGAGGCTTCTGGCCTATATCAAGACCGAGATATTCCTGGTGCTTGGCACGTCGTCCTCGGAATCGGCCCTGCCGGGCCTGATGGAGAAGCTCGAGGACGCCGGCTGCGCCCGGCCCATCGTCGGCCTGGTCGTGCCGACCGGCTACAGCTTCAATCTCGACGGCACCAATATCTACATGGCGCTGGCCGCCCTGTTCATTGCCCAGGCGACCAATACCCACCTGACGCTTCAGGACCAGCTGCTGTTGTTGGCGGTCGCCATGTTGTCGTCGAAAGGGGCGGCGGGGGTTACCGGCGCCGGTTTCATCACACTGGCCGCCACCTTGTCGGTCGTGCCGACCGTGCCGATCGCCGGCATGGCCATTATTCTGGGCGTCGACCGCTTCATGTCGCAGTGCCGGGCGCTGACCAACTTCATCGGCAATGCCGTCGCCACCATCGTCGTCAGCCGCTGGGAGAGGGGGCTCGACCGCGACCGCCTCAAGCTCGCGCTCTCCGGCAAGCTCAAGGGCAATGCCGCTGATCTTCCGCCGCCCATCGGCGAACCCGCCGAATAGGCAAAAACCCGTCTCGTATCCGCATAAAAACGCGCAAAAGCAAAAAAGAGGGAACAAACATGAAAAGTGCCAGGACACATGCCAAGCTAATGACCGGCGCGGCCCTACTGGGCCTTATCGCCGCTGCGACCGCGGCTCACGCCCAGACGACCGCCACCGACTCGACCGGCAATCCGCCGAAAGCCAAGGCCGACGACAGCCAGACCGTCGTCGTCGTCGGGACGCGTATCAAGGGCGCCAAGACGACCGCCGCCTTGCCGGTCACCGTATTTTCGGCCGATGAAATCTCCGCCACCGGCGCCGTTACCGGCGACGACCTGCTGCGTACCGTTCCGGAAATGGGCAACGTCCAGTTCAACGCCGCCAACGGCCAGCAAACCAACAACTCGGCGCGCGGCGACATCGCCTCGATCGACCTGCGTTCAGCCGGCCTCGGCGATACGCTGGTTCTGGTCAATGGCCGCCGCATGGTCAGCTATCCGACCTCGCAGTCCAAGGGCAATGTGCCGCTGATCAGCTATAACGCCCAAGCCCTGCCGACGGTCGGCATGGAGCGCATGGAAGTTCTGCGCGAAGGTGCCGGCGCCATCTACGGCTCCGACGCCGTGGCCGGGGTGGTCAACGTCGTCACCCGCACTAATTATGACGGCATCACGGTCAACGCCCAGATGGGCCAGGCCATGGGCACGCACCGCCGCGAATACACGGAAAACATGTTCGCCGGGCACAATTTCGACCACGGCCGCGGCAATATCTCGCTGTCGGTCGATCTGACCCAGCGCACGGCGCAGCTGCCGTCGGACGAACCCTATACCGCCAATCAGGACCTGCGCTCGTTCTTTGCCGGCTATCCCGACTATGCCGCATCGACCGCGCCCGACGGTCGCGGCAATCAGGGCGGCTGGCCGGCGCTGACCGTGATCGGCGCCACGGCGGCGATCAAGCAAGGCACCAAGTCGATCACCACGGCGGCGGGCGCCTTCCACATCCAGCCCGATACGCTGACCGGTTGCGTCACCGAAGTCGGCAACGGCCTGTGCATCGGCACCGGGTCGGTGCCGTTCTCGACCACGGCCAATAATTTGAAATACAATGCCGTGGCCAACAATATGTTGACCGTGGCGCCGGCCGTTAACCGTCAGAACCTGTCGTTCAACTTCCACTATGACCTGAGCGACGATCTGACCGTCTATAGCGAAGTCGATTATTACCATTCGACCTCGCATGGCTTAACGACCCAGCCGACGGCGCTGGTCGCCATCGGCGTGCCGGCGTCGAACTACTGGAACCCGTTGGGTCCGGTGACGTTCGCTAATGGCACCGTCAATCCCAACCGCCTGCCGGGCCTGACCAACGTGCCGGCCGCGGGCCTGCCGGTGACCTTTGCCACCTATCGCTTCAACGACCTCGGTCCCGACCACGTCGACGTCGACAGCTTCCAGGACCGCTTCCTGGTCGGCGCCAAGGGCCACAAGATGGGCTGGGACTGGGATTCGGCGCTCCTCTACGGCCAGGCGGCCGCGACCGACCTGTCGGACGGCATCGACTCCAACAAGCTGGCGACGCAACTCGCCTTGTCGACGCCCGATGCCTATAACCCGTTCAACGGCTCGTGCCTCGACGGTTCGGGCGGTGGCGACTGTACGCCGTCGTCCAAAGCGGCGCTCGATGCCATCCGCATCCGCCTGCGCCGGCATTCGACGACGGATCTGTGGAACGCAGACTTCAAGATTACGCGTCCGGATCTGGTCAAGCTGTGGGCCGGCAATGTCGGCGTGGCGCTCGGCGTCGAAATGCGCCGCGAAGATCACGAAGACAGCCGCGATCCGCACGTCGATGGCTCCGAGCCGTTCACCGATCCGGTCAGCGGCCTGGTGTCGCTGTCCTCGGCCACCGGCGTCAATGTGACGCCGTCGACCTCGGGCCATCGCACCGTGTTTTCGGCCTATTCCGAATTCGCCGTGCCGCTGGTCTCGCCGTCGATGCACATTCCGCTGATGCAGTCGCTCGACCTGCAACTGGCCGGCCGTTACGAGCACTATTCCGACTTCGGCGATGTCGCCAAGCCCAAGGTCGCCGCGGCCTGGGACGTGGTCGACGGCGTGCGCCTGCGCGCGTCATGGGAGCAGGGCTTCAAGGCGCCGAACTTGGAAACCACCAATCCGTTCACCTATGCCCGCGCCCAGACGGTCACCGACTACTATCGTTGCGAAGCGCGTCTGCTCAGCCACCAGATCGCCACTTTCAGCGCCTGTAAGGACACCTATGGCATCACCTATTTCGAAAGCGGCAATCCGGACCTGAAGCCGGAAACCAGTGAGAGCTATAACTACGGCGTCGTCTTCCAGCCGGCCTTCATCCCTGAAAGCCTCGGCCACTACACCCTGACGATCGATCGCTGGCAGTTGAAGCAGGTCGGTATTGTCGGCGTTATCGGCTATACCAATATCGCGGTCGAAGACTATCTCAGCCGCATCACCGGCGGGACGGGCAATGCCAATCTGGTGCGCGCCGCGCCGACGGCCGACGACATCGCCGCCTTTGCCGGTTCGGGTCTGACCCCGGTGGGGGCGCCGACCGCCGTCAACGACAAGTTCCAGAACCTGCAGCCGCAAATCATGCGCGGTATCGATATCGGCTTTAACTGGCGCAAGCGTTACGACCATGCCGGTACCGTCGACTTCAACATCGACGCCACGCATCTCGACAAGTTCTTCCAGCCGCCCGCACCGGAAGTCCAGGCGCTCTACGATGCCCGTGGCGCTGGCAAGATCGACGCCGCCACGCCGCTGACCAATCCGGGCGATCAGCTCGAAGTGCTCGGCAATCCGCGCTGGAAGGCGACGGCGTCCATGACCTGGAAGCTGAAGGCCTGGCAGGTCGGCGCCTCGGTGCAATATACCGGCGAAACGCTCGACACCAACTTCCTGTCGACGGCCGGCGTGCCGTGGAACGTCAAGTCGCTGACCACGGTCAACCTCTATGTCCAGCACACCTTCGGCACGGGTCCGCTCAACGGGATCCGCATCAAGGCGGGCGCACGTGACCTGTTCAACGCCCAGCCGCCGCTGGAATCGGACGGCTACAATGCCGCCCTCTACAATCCGTATGGCCGCTATCTGTACCTCAATATCGGCAAGTCGTTCTAAGATACTCTGCGCTCAAGGGGGCATTCTCCCTTGGGCGCGACTACCTGAAATTCCGGAGTTCCCGTCATGACCCGTATCCGCCTTTTCCTCCCCCTTCTCGCGGGACTGGTCATGACGGGGGCAGGGGCGTCCGTCGCCCACGCCCAAAGTACCGCCACCTGCCCAACCGGCTTGCCGGCCGACACCACCTGTTATGACGGCCAGGATCAGAACGGCGCCTTCTACTGGATCGCCGTCCCGAAAAACTGGAACCACGTCCTCGTCGTGCACACCCACGGCGGGCCAAGCCTGAAGACGCCGAAACAGGACGATCCGGTCGCCGACCTGCAACGCTTCGCAGTCACCGTCGGCGAGGGCTTTGCCTGGGCCGGCTCCTCCTATCGCCATTCCGGCTTCGGCGTACGCGATGCCGCCGCCGACAGCGACAATCTGCGCCAGATCTTCTGGACGAAGTTCGGCAAGCCGAAATACACCCTGCTGCACGGCCAGTCGTGGGGCGGCAATGTCGCCGCCAAAACCGCCGAGCTCTACGGCAAGAACTATGATGGCGTCGTTCTGACGTCCGGCGTTTTGGGGGGAGGGACCAAGTCCTACGATTTCCGCGCCGACCTGCGCGCCGTCTATCAGTATTATTGCAATAATCTGCCGGGCCCGGGCGAGGTCAGCTATCCGCTGTGGGAGGGCCTTTCTCCCGACAACCGGCTCAAGCACGACGACGTCGTCGCCCGCATCAACCAGTGCACTGGCGTCGACCTCAAGCCCTCTGAGCGCAGCAAATCGCAGCAACAGGCTTTGAGCAATATCCTCAACGTCATCCACATCCCCGAACGCACCCTGATCAGCCACGTCGACTGGTCGAGCTTTACCTTCCGCGATCTGGTGCAGCGCCAGTTGAAAGGGAAGAACCCATTCAGCAACGAGGGCGTGGTTTATAAGGGCTCGGACAACGATGCGGAACTGAACAAGGGCGTGGCGCGCTTTTCCGCCACCCAGGCCGGGGTCGATGCCCTGGCCTATGACGCCGATCTGTCGGGCAAGTTGACCCTGCCGACCTTGACCTTGCACGCCGAGGACGACCCGACGGCCTTCGTCGAGCTGGAAAACGCCTTCCACGCCCAGGTGGTCAAGGCTGGGGCGGATGCGCTGCTGGTGCAGAGCTTCACTGACGAGCATGAGCATCTGAAGGAAGCGACGCCCGAATATGCGGCGCTGTTTTCAGCCATGATGGCGTGGATCGAAAAGGGCGAAAAGCCGACGGTCCAGAGCCTGGCCGCGCGGTGTGAGGCCGCGCGGCAAACCTATGGTGAAGCCTGCCACTTCGATCCGGGCTTCTATCCCAAGCCGCTCGAAACGCGCGTCTACGACCGCGTCAAGCCGACACCGACCGGCGAATAGGGCGGCTCGATTTTCCACAGGCTTTTTGCGTGGAGGGGACTGGCAAGTACGGCGACTCATGGTGAACATACCAGATTCATTCAGTATGAGGTTCGCATGCCACCCCACGACGACACCCTTGGCGCCTATCCCGTGCTCGACATGCGTCCGCGCGACGCCGCCCGCCTGGCTGAAGCGCCGCATCCGCCGATCGCCGCCGTCACCTACCGGCCGCAAGCGCGTCTGGATGGGGTGAGCAATCCCCTTGCGCCGTACCGCCGGGCTTAACCCTAGCAACGGCTTGACCTGATGCGGCTTTCCCTCTTAAGTGGCAGAGGATAAGCCGCGTGCCCCGGTTTGTCCGGGGGGAGTTCATTTTCGTGCTATTTGCCGCGCCAGTCGGAACGTCAGGGTCCGCGACGTCCGTCGTGGCAGCCCCGCCCGTGGCGCATGCCGATCTGAACCACGCGCGCCGGCTAATCGCCCTGGTCAACGCCAAGCACGACCTGCAAACCGCCTTTGCCCAGGCCCCTGTGCCCGACAAGAAGGCCCTGGAATTCTGGGGCCGGATCTTTGACGCCATCGGCCACGTCTTTATGGCGATCGGCAAGGTCTTCGCGCCGCTGGCGCCGATCGTTCCGTATCTTCTCTATGCGCTGGCCATCGCCGCGGTGGCCTTGTTGTTGTCGCCGGTCGTGCGTCTGTTCCTGACGACGCGGTTCGAGCGTCTGTTCCAACGCCATCACCTGGTTGCCGACGAGGCGTGGCGGCCGTCGAAAGAGGCGGTGGCGTCGCTGTTGTCCGAGATCGACGCCCTGGCGGCGCGCGGTGAATATGACGAGGCCGTGCACCTGCTGCTGATGCGCTCGGTCGCCGATATCAATGCTTTCCGACCCGACCTGGTGCGGCCGCACTATTCGTCGCGCGATATTTTGAGCCATCCCTTGCTGCCTGAGGCGGCGCGCCCGGCCTTTCGCCAGATCGTTGCCTGGGTCGAAAAAAGCTTCTTCGCCGGCATCCCCGTCGGCAAGGAAGGCTTCGACGCCTGCCGCGCCGCCTATATGGACTTTGTCCGCGCCGAGGGGATCGCCTGATGGCTAAAGCCCCGACAAAAACCACAAACAAGACCGTGGCGGCAGAAAAGCCCGACTTCGCCCAGCGCGCGGCGCAGGGTTTGCCGTTCCTGGCCGCTTTCTTGTGCCTGGCCATGCTCGGCATGGCGGCCGTTACCCTGTTCGACGTCAATACCGAGCCGAAAAGCCCGCCATCGGGCACGGTGACGTCGATCGCCGCCCAGGGCTTCACCGGCCTGCGCCGACTGCTGGAGGCCGACGGTGCCTCCGTCGCGCTCAATCGCTTCGAGGACGGCAATAAAGACGTCGACCGCGGCGATCTGGAAATCATCACGCTGGAAGACGACAATGGCGTCTTTGCCGGCGAGTTCGACGGTGGCACCGGGTCCAGCGCCAGTACCAGTGCAAGCGCCTCGTCCGGTGTCAGCACGTCGGCCGATCAGGCCAGCGCCGCGGGCCAGGCATCGGCCGACGACAGCGCCGAAGCCTCGTCGTCTTCCAGCGAAAACACGTCGCTTACCCCGGCGCAGCGCAAGCTGCTGCGCAGTCTCGGCCGCTTCGGCGGCGGCTATCAGATCCCGGACGACCGCCGCGTCGATCACCTCCTGCACCATCCGCTCGGCCGCGCCGTCCTGGTCGTGGCGCCGAAATGGACGGTGACCGCGGCCACCGGTCCGCAAGGCCGGTGGGGCGAGGGGCCCAGCCTGACCGATCCCAACGCCATCGCCAATATCCTCGCGGTGCTGGCGCCGGTCAAACGCCACACCATCGTCAAGCCCAAGGTCGCGCCAAAAGCCGCTCCGAAGAACGCCAAAAGCGGTGACGACGACGACGAGGCCGACGACAGCGGTACGGTCGTAACCGTCGACCATCCGCCCTATACCATCGTCCGCGCCGCCGGCACTTTTGCGGTCAATCTGCGGCCGCTGACCGGCAGCCCGGTCGCGATGGCCTTGAACGCTGGCAAGATCGACCAGCTGCAAAGCATCACCGGACCGAACCTGGTACCTGTACTGAGCGACGATGCCGGCCGGCCGGTCCTGTCGAAGGTGATCATTGCGGGCGGTGGCGCGACCGCGGCGCCGGTCTATCTGCTGAGCGATCCCGACTTGCTCGACAATTCGGTTTTGTCCGATCCGCAGCGCACAGCGACGGCGCTCGACCTGATCCACGCTTTGACGCCGCCCGCCAAGACACCGGCCTACGTCTTCAACCTGACCTTCAACAGTCTGGGCTTCGATCACGACTTGGTCCATGCGCTCAGTCGCCCGCCCTACATCGGCGTGCCGTTGTCGCTGCTGATCACCGGGCTTGGCCTGATCTGGGCAGCCTTCTCGCGCTTTGGTCCGCCCAAGGCCGAGGCTTCCGGGCCGGCGCTGGGCCGCGGTGTGCGCGTCCTGGCCGACAATGCCGCCCGGCTGATGGCGGTGACGGTGAAAGAAACGAAGCTCGGCCCGGCCTATGCCCAGCTGATGCGCGATCAGGTGCTCAAGATCCGCGGCTACCGCCAGATCGATGCGCGTGAGTCGGCCGATGCCCTGGCCGATCGTATCAGCCAGATCTACAAGTCCACCCAGGCCTATTCCGACCTCAAAGCCCAGGCGAGCCGGGTGCTTACGGTCCACCAACTCATCGACGTGGTGCGCGACCTGCACACGTGGAAAAACCAGATCGCGAAGACGGAGACGTAACGTGCAAATCGCTGACATTCAAACCATCGCGAAAAGCCTGCGGGCCGAGATCGGCAAGGTCGTCATCGGCCAGGCCGACACGGTCGACCTGATGCTGACGGCGTTGTTTTCCGGCGGCCACGTGCTGCTCGAAGGGCCGCCAGGTACCGCCAAGACTCTGCTGGCGCGCACCTTCTGCCAGAGCCTGTCGCTGCGCTTTGGCCGCATCCAGTTCACCCCGGATATGCTGCCGGGCGATATTCTGGGATCGAACCTGTTCAACTTCCAGAACTCGAGCTTCACCCTGACCAAGGGGCCGATCTTCTGCGACCTGCTGCTGGCCGACGAAATCAACCGCACCCCGCCGAAGACGCAAGCCGCGTTGCTGGAGGCCATGCAGGAGCGGTCGGTGACGCTTGACGGCGTTCGCCACGAGCTAGGCGCACACTTCACCGTCATCGCTACGCAAAACCCGATCGAGCAGCAGGGGACCTATCCGTTGCCGGAAGCCCAACTCGACCGCTTTCTGTTCAAGCACATCCTTGGCTATCCGTCCCTCGAAGAGGAACGTCGCATTGTCGACAGTTCCGGAAACGCGGCCGCGGCCGCCGACCCGATCTCGGCCGGGGTCGTCGCCGTGCTCAACGCCCAGACCCTGGACGAGGCGATCAAGACGGTCGCCGGCATCAAGCTCAATGCCGCCAATCTCGACTATATCGTCGCCCTGATCCGCGCCACGCGTGAGGCGCCGCAGTTGTCGGTGGGCGCATCCCCGCGCGCTGGCGCCTTGTTAGCCCGCGCCGCCCGGGCCCACGCCGTGCTCGACGGCCGCGACTACGTCCTGCCCGATGATATCAAGTCGCTGTATCGCCCGTGCATGCGTCACCGCGTCCTGCTGTCGCCCTCGGCCGAAATCGAAGGCCAGACGGTCGATGCCGTGCTGCAGGGCCTGCTCGAAAAGATCGAAATCCCCCGGTAGCCATGCCTTTTTATCCCACCGCGCGTTTGCTGGTCCTGCTGATCCTGGGCGTCCCTGTCGCCATCGGGGTGGGGATCCTCGCGCCCGCGTTGTGGCCGTGGGTGCCCCTGGTATTGGCGGCGCTGTTGCTGGTCGCCTTGCTCGATGCGGCGTTTGCCCCCGCCGGCGCGGCCCTGGTGCTGGATATCAAGCTGCCCAAGACGCTCGGCGTCGGCCGCGATCAGGACGTGCCGTTTGCCCTGCGCTTTGGCCAATGGAGCCAGCCCGGCCGGCTTGAGTTGCGCTTTGCCGTCAATCCTCTGTTGGCCGATTCCTATTATCCGCGTACGCTCGATCGCCGCGACGGCCACTATGCCGGCGTTCTGACCTTGAGGTCGCGCGCCCGCGGCCGTGGTCGTATCGATGCCGTCTTCGCCCGCTGGGAAGGCTTCCTCGGTCTCGTCCACGTGCAAAAGCGCATCGTGCTCGATGGCGAAGTGCTGGTGACACCGGATATCCACGGCGTCGAAGAGGACGCCAGCAATCTGTTCTCGCTCGACAATATCTACGGCGTGCGCGTGCAGGCCCAGTTGCACAACGGTTCCGAATACCACGCGCTGCGCGAATACGACGCCTCGCAGGATCATCGCCGCATCGACTGGCGCTCGTCCGCCCGCCACATGAAGCTGTTCTCTCGCGAATATCAGGCCGAGCGCAACCACCACATCGTCCTGGCCTACGATACCGGGCGGTTGATGGGCGAGCCGGTGGGCGGCCTGAAACGCCTCGACCGCGCCATCCATGCCGGCCTGCTGCTCGGCTATTGCGCGCTGAAGATCGGCGACAATATCCGCACCTTCGCCTTCGATTCGCAGCCCTATCACGCCGCCCCGATGATTTCGGGGACACTGGCCTTCGATCATTTGAAGCGCCAGTTAGCGGCCTTGGAAGACAGTCCCGAAGAGTCCAATCACACCCTGGCCCTGGCCGATCTCAATTCACGCATTGCTCGCCGCTCGCTGATCGTCCTGTTCACCGATTTCATCGACGAGATTAGCGCCGATCTGATGCTGGAGGCCCTGGCGCGGTTATCGAAGAAGCATCTGGTGCTGTTCGTCGCCTTCCGTGACGAGGTTGTCGAAGACCTGATCGGCCAGCGCCCGGATCAGCCCGAGGACGTTACCCGTGCCGTCTTCGCTGGCCGGCTGTCGAGCCAGCGCGAACGCGTTCTGGCTCAGCTGCGCCGTCAGGGCGTCGAGATACTGGAAGCGCCGACGGAAGACCTGGCGACCGCCATGGTCTCCAAATATCTGGCGCTGAAACGCGCCGACCGACTTTAAGGGGAGGGCACCATGGCTGACGAACCGCTCAAAATGCCCGAAAGTGCGACCCAGGCGCCGTTGCGCCTGAAGAGCCAGAAATTCCGCGAAGCGCGCCAGGGCGATTGGCGCGCGCTCAATTCGGCGCTCGATCGCGTCGAAAAGCAGGGGCTAAGATCGTTCTCGGTCGAGGACATCCTCAACCTGCCGCTGCTCTACCGGTCGGCCATGTCGTCACTTTCCATGGCGCAGTCAATCTCGCTCGACCGCAACATGGTCACCTATCTGCAAGCCCTGTGCGTGCGCGCCTATGTCTACATCTATGGGCCGCAGACCCGGATTAAGGACGTGCTGTCGGGCTTCTTCGTTCGTGACTGGCCGCGCGGCGTGCGCAAGCTGTGGGCCGAGATCGCCTTGTCGTTCGTTCTGGTCGTCCTGGGCGGGGTCACCGGCTGGATGATGTGCGCCCACGACCAGAGCTGGTACAGCATCTTCATGGGCGATATGGGCCAGGGCCGCACGCCCGGCGCATCACGGGAAGCGCTGCTGAAAACGCTCGGCAGCGGCGACAAAGAAGCCATGCTGTCGCCGTTCGCCGTCTTTCTGATGACCCACAATGTCGGCGTCGCCATTTCCGCCTTCGCTTTTGGCATCCTGTTCGGCATCCCGACCTTCATTCTGATGGTCATGACCGGGGTGCAGATGGGGGCGCTGTTGTGGCTGTTCGCCTCGAAGGGGCTGGGGCTGGAGCTGGCGGCGTGGCTGTCGATCCACGGCACGACCGAAATCACCGCCTTCACCATCGCCGGCGCCTGTGGGTTTCACATCGCTCGGCGCCTGATGTTCCCGGGCGATTTGTCGCGCCGCTCGGCGCTGATGCAGGCCGGCCGGCTGACTGGCACGGTAATGATCGGGGTCGCGGTGATGCTGACCATTGCAGGTTGCCTCGAAGGCATTGGCCGCCAGACCATTACCGCCTGGTGGCTGCGTTTCGGCATCGGCGGTGCCATGCTGACCCTGTGGGCGATCTTCTTCCTGGGCGTCGGACGCATTAAAAAGGAGGCCGCCAATGGCTAAAGCGGCGGCTCTTGAGGGCAAGAAAGCCAATCGTGATCTGATGGCCGACGCGCCCTACGGCGAATATGGCCGCACGGCGACGCAGATTCTCACGCCGGAAGGTGTGGTGTTGCCGTTCATCAATGCCTCGTTCGGCGAGCGCGTCGGTGCCATCATCATCGACCTGATCATCATGGTGCTGGCGCCGGTCATCCTGCTGATCGCCTTCTTCGTGCTGCCCGTGCATGAACTGTTCGACGGCCACAAGAACAAGGCGGCAGCGGAAATCCTGTGGATCCTCTTCCTGTTCCTGAGTTTCTTCCTCCGTTCCGGCTATTTCATCTTCTTCGAGATGGGGCCGCGCGCCGCCACGCCGGGCAAGCGGTTGATGCGCCTGCGGGTCATCGCCCACGACGGTGGCCGGCTGACCCCGGCGGCGGTATTCACGCGCAACGCTCTGCGCGAGGTCGAGCTCTATATTCCGATCGGCGTATTGGCGCAGTCATCGGGCCAGAACGGCCTTGTCGGGCTGCTGGCCTTCCTGTGGGCGCTGGGCTTGCTGCTGCTGCCGCTGTTCAACCGTCAGCACGCGAGACTGGGCGATTTCCTGGCCGGAACGCGCGTCGTTCACATGCCCAAGGCACAGCTTAGCTACGACCTGGCCGACCTCGACGGCGACCGCAATCTCGGCCTGATCTTCACCCAGGAACAGCTCGCTTACGGCGAAATGGAGCTCGGCGTGCTCGAGCAGGTATTGCGCGATCGCAAGCCGGCAGTGATGAAGGCGGTGGCCGACAAGATCAAGGCGCGCATCAAGTGGCAATCGCCCGCCAACCCCGCCGATGTGCCGTCCGATGAGGCCTTTCTGCGCGGCTATTACGGGGCGTTGCGGGCCTATCTCGAAGGGCGGATGCTGCTCGGTCGCCGCCGCAAGGACAAGACCGAGGGCTGAGCCCTCGGCACACCCTAGTCGAACACGCGTGCGGTCATATCCGGGCTCAGCGTCTCCTTGCTTTCGCGCAGGCTGACATAGAGCGAAGCGATGAAGACGTGGGTGAGTACGCCACCGATGCCGCTGATAAAGCCGCGTATCAGGATAGAATACAGGCCCAGCACGCCGCCCGGCAGAGCGATCATTGAGGCGCTTAATGAGCCGGCGACCGCGCCCCAACCGAGAAACAGCACGAGGAATAGCAGGAAAATCTGCCAGCGGTGATTGCGGGTCAAAGCGAATGACTTGCCGATGGCACCAAAGACCCCGAGATTGCGCTGGCCGACAAAGGCTGGCACGCAGACGCAAACACACAAGCCCCAGATAATGCCCGGTACGATCAGCAGGAAATAGCCGGCGATAATTAGCAGCGAGCTGAACAGGCTGACGAAGAAGATCGGAATGATATTGGTCACAGCGTGGCCGATGACCGTGCCGTAATTGATCGGCTTGTCGATCGACCGCAGGATGGCGACCTCGGCGATGGCCGAGGTGGTCATCAGGTTGACGATCCAGATCAACAGCATGATGCCGGCGCCATAGGCCCAGATCTGCGGGGTGAAGGCGGCCATTTTTTCGGTCCAAAAGGTGCCCCCTGAGCCCATGCCGAGATAGCTGAGTTCACCCCAGGTCACTGCCATGGTCGGCAGAACCGTGCCGATCAGGCCGATAAGGGCGAAGGGTACGAAATTGCTGCCCAACAGCTTGAAGAAGCGATTGAAGGCATTGGCGAATGTAAATGGCATGATGTCCCCCCCCCTTGTAGAACCTCAGAAAACCACAAGACCGGCGATTTGCCTACCCGGCTTTTCGCAGCGCCGCCGGCGCGGTTGAGCCACGCAGCACGATGTCGTGTTGCAGGATCGGGTGCGTCATGGCACCGGGCCATTCGCCGAAACCCTGAGGTGACAAACGCGCAAACAGCAGGTCGCCGGCAGCGGCGCCCAGCTTCAGCACCGGCTGGCGAACCGTGGTCAGGGACGGCCACAGCATTTCGGCGGTGGGCACGTCGTCGAAGCCGACGACCGACAGCTCGTCCGGCAGGCGCAGTTCGCGTTCGTGTGCCACCTTGATCACCGCGGCGGCCATCTCGTCATTGCTGGCGAAAATCGCGGTCGGCCGGTCAGCGTGCGACAACAGCCGGTGGGCGCAGGGAATGGCGGTGAAGTAGCGGAATTCGCCGTCTTCGATCAGGGTCGGGTCGATGCTCAGCCCGGCTTCACCCATGGCCTGCTCGAAGCCAGCATAGCGCAAATGGGTGCCGGCGTGGTTGGGCAGGCCTTTGATGAATCCGATGCGGCGGTGGCCCAGCGCAATCAGGTGCTGGGTCAGCTGATAGGCGGCGCGTTTTTCGTCGCTGCGCACCGAGGGCAGGTGACGGCTTTCGACCAGAGGTGTGATGCGGACATAGGGTACGCCGGCCTCGTTGAGCACGCCCAGGATGATCGGATTGTCGGTGAGGGGGGCCGTCAGTACGGCGCCATCGATGCGTAGCCGGCGCAACAACTCGCGGGTATGGCGTTCGACGTCGGGGCTGCGGTAATCGAGCTCCTCGATGACCAGGTGGTAGCCGAAATAGCGGCAGCGGCTGAGCAGGCCGATCTGGATGTCGGCCGTATAAGGACCACCATGATCGCCATAGAGCTGGGCGATGACGTGCGACCGCTCTTCCTTTTGGCTGCGCATGCCACGCGCCTGTTCATTGGCCTCGAAGCCGAGATCGGCCACGGCCTTGCGCACGCGGGTGCGGGTCTCGGTGCTGACGTGGCGCTCATTATTGATGACGCGCGACACGGTCTTGATCGACACGCCGGCCCGTTCGGCGACGTCGATGATCGTCGGGCGCTTGTCCATCTATCGCACCTGGGCGCCGGCCAGGCTGACCGCCGGCTTATCGGCGAAACCCAAGCTGTAAACCTGGCTGATCAGGTTGCGGTGACTTGGCAGGTCCTGGACGGCGCGTTCGCCAAAAGCGCGCAGGCGGGCAAACGAGCGTTCCGCCGCCTCAGCCGCCGGGAAGCTGCCGCGCGCCGCCTCATAGTCGGTGTGATAGTTCATGCCGTAGAGGATGTACTGGTAGTTGAAGAATGAGAAGGTATCGATATCGTCGATGAAGTCGAAGCGCGATGGCGGGCGATACTTCCACATTTCGAGCAGGGCGTTGAGCTCGTCTGGAATGGTCCTCGGATCGGCATTGTCGCGCCAGAACGGCTCCTGGCGCCGTGTCACGCAGTAATGCAGCTTGAGGAAGTTGACGATCTTTTCGTTACGCTGGGTAATGCGTTCGTTGAAGACGCGTGCCCCGGCATCGATCGGGCCGGTGTCGGCGAACAGGTCGACGATCATCGAAATCGCCACCTCGATCATCATGATGCCGGTCGCTTCCAGCGGCTCGAAGAAACCGCCCGACAGGCCGACGGCGACGCAGTTCTTGATCCACTGCTTTTCCCGATAGCCGGTGTCAAAGCGGATCAGGCGCGGCTCGACATCCTTATGCTTGGGGCCGAGATAGTTGTGGACGATTTCGGCGGCGCGCTCGTCGCTTGAGTGCTGGCTGGAAAAGACATAACCGATGCCGCGGCGGGTATCGAGGCCGATGTCCCAGGTCCAGCCGGCCTCGTGTCCCGTCGACACGGTATAGCTTTCGATCGGCGTGTCCGGCCGGTCATAGGGAATTTGCACGGCCAGCGCGCTGTCGGTCAGCAAATATTTATTGACCGAGGTGTAAGGGCTTTTCAGCGCCTTGCCGATCAGTTCGGCGCGGAAGCCGGTGCAGTCGACATAGAGATCGGCGGTCAGTTCGCCGTGGGCGTCGGAGACGATGCCGGCAATGCTGCCGTCATCCGCCAGACGGACTTCGTTGATCTTGCCCTGCAGGTGTTTGACGCCGAGCGATTGCGCATGGCTCGACAACAGCTTGCCGAGATGGGCGGCGTCGAAATGGTAGGCGTAGTTGATCGGCGCCTTGAAGTCGCCCTCATAGATGCGCTTGGGCGCGCGCTGGGCTTCGGCGACACGCTTCTGGAAGGTTACGGCCTCGGCAAACGGCACGCGCGTCTTCGGGTCCTGCAGCAGCCAGTAGGGCAGGAGGCCGGCGCCTTCGTTAAAGGCCGGCGGATCGAAGGGGTGGAAATAGTGGCCGTGATGCACGGTGCCATCGGCATCGGTCGTTGGCGTGTGTTCCCAGTCGACGAAGCGGATGCCTTGCTTGAAGGTGGCGGTCGACTCACGCAGGAACTTGGCCTCGTCGATGCCGAGCGTGGCCAGGGTAGTGCGGATGGTCGCAAACGAGCCTTCGCCGACGCCGATGGTGCCGATCTCGGGCGACTCGATCAGCGTGATGGGCACGCCGCCGCGTTCAGCCGGGCCAAAGACCTTGGCGAGGTAGGCCGCCGTCAGCCAGCCGGCCGTGCCGCCACCGACGATGAGAATGGACCGACGCTTTTGCATATAACCCCGCTGTTTTGCGAAGGCTAACACGCGGAATCAGGGCTGACAACCTTGTCGGGCCTACCAGAACCAGAGGACAATGGCGACGGTGATGGCCATCAGTACCAGCGACAGATAGCGGTAGTTCTGCCAGGGCTTGACGGTTTTCAGATGCTCGGTCTCGGCGTGCCAGACGGCTTTCGAGAACATCAAGGGCGCGATGCGGGTGACGTCGGGGGCGGGGCGGGTCGCCGAACCTGCGGCAATGGCGGCCAGGCTGATGATGAAGATGACCATGGCGGCGACCAGGAAGTGCAGCGGGATGAGGTGAAAGACCTCGACGCCGAAGAACAGCACGAAGCTGGCCGTGGTGCCGATGAGCAAACCCCAGCCGGCGCCGGCATTGTTGACGCGGCGAATGAACAGGCCGGTTATGAAGACCGCGGCGATCGGCGGCACGAAATAGCACAGCACCGATTGAAGGTACTGCCATAGCGTGTCCTTGAAATGGATGATCTGCGGCGCCCACAGAATCGAGACGATCATCAATCCGACGGCGACGATGCGGCCAGTGACGATCAGTTGCTGATCGTCCATCTGCGGGCGGAAACGACGGATGAAGTCGATGGTCAGCAGGGTCGAGGTGGCATTGTAGATCGAGGCCAGGCCCGACAGGATGGAGATCAGGCAAGCGGCCAGGATCAGGCCGGTCAGGCCCGGCGGCAACAGGCCGAAGACGATGTGGGCAAAGACCTGGTCGGGCTGTTTCAGGTTCGGGAAAAGCAAAAGCGCCGCGGCGCCAGGCAGGATGACCAGAAACAGGTTGGTCAGCTTCATCGCGCCGCCCATCAGACTGCCCCAGCGGCCGTGGTCGAGCGACTTCGCGGCCAGCACGCGCTGGACCATATTCTGGTTGGTGCACCAGAAGTAGAAGCCTATGAGCGGCACCCCGGTGACCAAGCCCATCCACGGCATCGACGGATCGCCCGGGCCCAGGATCAGCTTCAGCTTATTCGGATCGACGTGCGCCATGACGTGGTCCCAGCCGCCGGCAGCGCGGAAGCTGAAAAAGGCGATTGAGGCGCAGGTGGCGACCAGGATCAGGCCCTGAATCGACTCGATCAGGATGACGGCGCGCAGGCCGCCTAGCAGCAGAAAGCCACCGGCCAGGATGGCGAGGCCGGTCGAGACCTGCCATAGCGGCCAGTCGGGAAACAGCACCTGAAACAGCACGGCGCCGGCGAACAGCCCGCCCGACGCGTCGAGGAAGGTACCGAGTGCGACGCTCAAGCCAGAGACATAGGTACGCACGAACCGGCCATAGCGCAGTTCGAGGAACTCCGGCACGGTGAAAACCTCCGACTTGACATAGGTCGGCAGGACGAAGGCGCAGAACACCGGCAGCACGAAGGCCGCCATCCATTCGTAGGCGAAGACGCTGATCCCATGCGCGTAAGCGCTGCCGGTCAGGCCGACCAGCGAGGTCGCTGAAATGGTCGAGGCATAGAGGGCGAAACCGATACGCGGCCACGATGCCGATGAGCCGGCCAGGAAGTGGTCGCGGGCGCGGCGGGCGCGACGGCGGTCGATGACCCCGGCCGCGATCAGGCCGCCGATATAGATGGCGATCACGCTGAAATCGAGCAGCGTCAGGGAGTGGGTCGCCATCATGCCGGGGAGTTTCGCTGCGCCTGTTATGGTCTTTGGGCCAGCTTAAGCGGGTTTGGCGAATAACCAAGCGCTTTTTGCGCTTGCCTCGGCGCACGCGATGGGCACAACTCAGGCCATGACCCCGACCTACGATACCGCCGTCGTCATCGGCCGCTTCGCCCCTTTCGATATCCATCACGCCGAGCGGTTGAGCCGTATCGGCGACCTGGCCAAACGCGTCGTCATTCTGGTCTGTGCGGCTGAAGCGGCGCCATCGTGCCGCATGCCGTGGACGGCGGCCGAGCGTGAAGCCATGTTGCGCGCCGGGATAGGGGCGACGGACGCTGAGATCGGTTGCGTCGATGACCACGTTTACCTGCCGGAAGCCTTCACGGCCGAGGTGATCGCGCGGGCTGCGGCGCAAGGCACGGTTTGTGTCGTATCGCGGCCTGCCGACGTCCGGCCTGAAGCCTTGGCGGCTTTGCCGCAGGTGTGGACGCGGATATCCGTCGATGCGCCTCTGCTCGATCTGGAAGGCTTCTATGGCGATACGGCCGCGTTCGACGCCTGGGCCAGTCAGGTGCCCGAAATGGTCAAAACGTGGCTCGAGGACTGGCGCACGACACCGACCTTCACCGCCATGGCGGCGGAGAATCGCTATGTCGGGCAGTACCTCGAATCGTGGAAGGTGGCGCCTTATCCGGTGTGCTTTGTCGCCGTCGACATCTTTGTTATCCACGCCGATCCGTCAGGCACGCCGCATCTATTGCTGGTGCGGCGTGGCGGAATTCCCGGGCGAGGTCAGTGGGCGCTGCCGGGGGGGTACCTCGAGCCGGACGAATCCCTTTTGAACGGGGCGCTGCGTGAATTGCAGGAGGAAACCGGCATGGTTCTGTCGCCGCAGGTGGTGGCAGCCAGTTTCAAGGGTGCGGAAGTATTCGCAGAGCCGGACCGGGCATCGCGGGGCCGGGTCATCACCCATGCGCATCGTTTCGTTTTTGAGGCCGGACCTCTGCCCGTCGTCGAAGGCGCCGACGATGCCGAACACGCCGTGTGGACGCCGTTGAGTGACCTTGCGGCCATGCGCGATTGCTTCTTTGAGGATCACTATCCGATGATCGAATATCTGCTGGAGCGAGAGGCCTGAGATGCGCACCTTGATGCTGAGCCTCGTCCTGACGACCGCTTTGGTGGCGCCTGTTGCGCATGCCCAAACCGCCGACGAGGCCTTCAAAGCGCTCTACACCCGCGAATGGTCGTGGCGGCAGTCTCTGTCGGGGCCGGACGAAGACAATGGTGGCACTCAGGTCGCGGCACAGCTGCCCGACGTCAGCCCCAAGGCCCAGGAAGCGCAGCTCAAATACTGGCGGGACATCGAGACGCGCCTGGCCGCCATCGACACTGCCAAGCTGTCGCCCGCCAACCGCGTCAACTTCGCCGTCTACAAGGCGCAGATTGACGCTCTCGTCGCCGCCCAGCAGTTCCGTGAATACGAAAAGCCGGTCAATTCCGACAGCGCCTTCTGGTCCGACCTGACCTACGCCGCCGAGGGCGATTTCCACACTGAAGCCGATTACCGCAACTATCTCGGCCAGTTGCGCGACATGCCGCGCTATTTTGCCCAACAAATCGCCAATATGAAGGCTGGCGAGGCGCGGGGCTTCACCGCACCCAAGGTAACGCTGGAGGGCCGTGACCAGTCGGTCGCCGCCGTCGTCAATCTCAAGTCGCCGCAGGACAGCGCCTACTACGCGCCGTTCAAGACCATGCCGGCATCGATCCCGGCCGATGTCCAGGCGCAGTTGCGTGCCGAAGCTGTGAAGGCGATCACCGACGCCGTCATCCCGGCGCACCGCACGCTTCTGACCTATCTCGACACGGACTATATTCCGCATGCCCAGACGGCGCTGGGCGCCTCCGCCTACCCGGATGGGGCGGCCTATTATCAGTCGAAAATCCGCGAATTCACCACGCTCGACGACACGCCGGCGCAGATCCACCAGATGGGTCTCGACCAGATGGCGATCATCCACGCCCAGATGCTCGACGTCATGAAAGAGGTGAAGTTCCAGGGCGATTTCCCGGCTTTCCTGCATGAGCTGCGCACCGACGCGCAATTCTATGCCAAGACGCCACATGACTTGCTCGACCGCGCCGCCTGGATCGCCAAGACCGTCGACGGCAAGGTCGGCAACTATTTTGGCCGGCTGCCGCGGCAACGTTTCGGCATCGTGCCGGTACCCGACGATATCGCGCCGTATTACACTTCAGGGCGTGGCGGGCCGGGCGTCTATCTCGTCAACACCTACGATCTGCCGTCGCGGCCTTTATTCCAGCTGCCGGCCCTGACCCTGCATGAATCAGCGCCCGGCCATGCCTTCCAGATGCCTCTGGCCCTGGAAAACAAGGACCTGCCCGAGTTCCGTCAGAAGACCTATATCAGCGCCTATGGCGAGGGCTGGGCGCTCTACTGCGAATATCTCGGCCAGGAGATGGGCATCTATTCGACGCCCTACGAGCGCTTTGGTTATCTCAGCTATCAGGCGTGGCGGGCAGCAAGGCTGGTCGTCGATACCGGCATCCATTCGATGGGCTGGACGCGCGAGCAGGCACGGCAATATCTGCGTGACAACACCGCCTTGTCCGAGCACGAGATTGATACCGAGGTCGATCGCTATATCTCGTGGCCGGGCCAGGCCTTGTCCTATTATCTCGGCGAAATGGCCATCCGCGACGCGCGCGCCAAGGCGGAGAAGGCGCTGGGCGCCAAGTTCAATATCCGCGCCTTCCATGACTCGGTGCTCGAACTCGGCAGCGTGCCGTTGCCGGTGCTGACGGCGCACATCGACGACTTCATCGCCAAGGGCGGCGTCGGGCCCTATCCCGATGAGGAGAAGTAATCTTCAGCGCCGTTGCGACGCGTGGAGAAAGCGCATGATCTGAACGTTGTCGCCGATGATCCGATAGATGATGATGAAGTTGGTGCGATTGATCGACAGTTCGCGCGCATCTTTGACGCGGCTGGGTCGGCCGAGGTGAGGGAACTTCAGCAGGCGCTGGGTTTGCCGGTGGATCTCGTCATATTGCGCCAGCGCGGCGTCGAGACTGTGTTGAGCAATATATTCTATGGCCTGATCGCGGGCGTGTTCGGCGGTTTCGACCCAGAAGACCCGGCTCACTTACCGGCTTTCAACGCCGCGTCACGCGCCGCAATGCGGGCGACGAGGGAGTCACGCTGCTCACGCCAGCGGCCTTTGATCAGATCTTCCTGGTCGTACCATTTGGTGCTCGGATCGTCGGCTTCCCGCAAGGCGACTTCGATCTCCGCGTCCAGCCAGGCGTCGTAGTCGCGCTGTTCCTGCTGCTTCTTGACGAAATCGCGCATGAAGTCGCGCACAATCTGCGAGGCCGGGCGATGGCTGGCCTCGGCCTCGGCCATGAAGGCATCGCGCAGGTCGGATTCGAGTTTGAGGGTAAAGACGGCTTCTTTCATGGCAGCACCATATGGAAAAGATACTAACGCAGTATAGCCAACGTTAGTACCTTTTTCAATGACCAGCTATTCGGCCGCAACAGCCGCCTGTTTGCGCAGGCGTGAGTTCCAGAAACCGTAGAGGAAATAGACCACGATGCCGATGGCGTTCCAGATGGCGAAATAGACCATGGTCGAGACGTTCAGGCTGGTGAACAGGAAGATGCAACCAGCGATCGCCAGAATGCCGACCACCCAGTGCATCGGCACCTTGAACTTGCGCGGCAGGTCGGGGCGCGTGACGCGCAAAAACATCATGGCCAGGGAGACGGCGATGAAGGCGACCAGGGTGCCGGAATTGGCCAGATCGGCAATCTGATCCAACGGCACGAGACCGGCGAAGATCGCAATGAAGACGCCGACGACCAGGGTCATGATGACCGGAAGCCCGCGACGATCGAGCTTCGACAGACCCTGCGGGATGAGGCCATCGCGCGCCATGACGAACAGGATGCGGCTTTGACCGAACATGAAAACCAGCAACACCGACGGCAGGGCCAGCACGGCGGCGACACCGATCAGGTCGGCGACGAACGGATGGTGCATCAGGCGCAGGATGTAGGGCAGGGGCTCGCCATTGCTCTTGGCGACTTCGGTATAGGGCAGGACGCCGACGACACAGGCGCCGACCAGCATGTAAAACAGGGTGCAGACCACCATCGAACCGACAATGCCGATGGTCAGGTCGCGGCCCGGATTCTTGGCTTCCTCGGCCGAGGTCGAAACGGCATCGAAGCCGTAGAAGGCGAAGAACATGATCGCCGCCGCCGCCATGACGCCGAACTTCATCGGCTGACCATCGCTGCCCAGAACAGCGTGACCGCCGACATATTTGAGGTGGCCGAGGAAGCCCTCCGGCATGAAGGGGACGTAGTTGCCGGCCTTAATCGCCGGCACCGAGATAAAGATGAAGATGCCAAGCGCGATCAGCTTGATGGCCACCAGGACGATGTTGACGGTAGCGCTTTCGCGCGCCCCAACCAGCAGCATGGCCGTGATGAGCAGGACGATGCCGACAGCCAGGATATTGATCACGCCGCCTTCCATTGGTCCGCCCAGCAGATAGTGCGGAATGTGCACGCCCCAGGATTGCAGCAGGCCGTTCATATGTGCCGCCCAACCGGTGGCCACCGCCGCCGATCCCAGCGCGTATTCAAGGATCAGCGACCAGCCGACCACCCAGGCCAGGCCTTCGCCCAAGGTCGAATAGGTATAGGTATAGGCGCTGCCCGCCGCCGGGATAATGGTCGCGACCTCGGCATAGGCGAGCGCCGCCAGGGCGCAGACGACACCGGCCAGGGCAAACGACAAGATAACGCCAGGGCCGGCCAGGTGCGCGCCGATGCCGGTGAGGGTGAAGATCCCCATGCCGATAATGGCGCCTATGCCCATGGCGATCAGGTGGGGCCAGCTCAGGGTTTTTGGCAGGGTATTTTCCGCCGCTATGTCGCGATTATCCAGCGGCTTGGTGCGCCCGAACAGCCCCATGAAAGTCCCCTTTGTCGTCTCGATCGTTATTTTTGTTACCAACGATCAGAGTGCGACGAGATATCACGGCCTGTCAACGGCACTTATTTGACGACGGTTGTGATCTCCAGCCCGGCTTTCAGCGTCTTGGTCACCGGAGTGCGCTCGGAAATATCGCCCAGCCGCGTGATCTGATCGCCGGTCAAATCGCCGTGCAGGGTAATGGTGCGCTCGATCTTTTCGCGCTCGCCCTGGCGATGGAAGTGGATGGCGACATCAACGGCGGTAAGTGGCCAGCCCTTGCGTTCGGCATACATGCGAAGCGTAATCGCCGTACACGCCGCCAGGGATGCGGTCAAAAGATCGTAGGGCGCGAAGCCCGCATCCTGGCCGCCATTGTCGGGTGGTTCGTCCGCCGTCAGGGTGCGGCCGCCCACCTCGATATGGGTTGCGAAATCAACCGTTTCGATGTGAGCGGTGGCGCGGGTCATAGGTGGATCCTAAGTATTTTAACGCCTCACGTTTATCCAAAAAGGGACAATCCACTTTTTGGCACGAGGCTTTAGCCGAACAGCTTCTTGGCGGTTTCGGCGACCTTGCGGCCCTGGTAACGGGCGCCGGCCAGGTCGTTTTCCGACGGCTGACGCGAGCCATCACCGCCAGCGATGGTCGTGGCGCCATAGGGCGAGCCGCCGTGGACTTCGTCGAGTACCATCTGGCCGGCGTGGCCGTAGTCGAGGCCGACAATGACCATGCCGAAGTGCAGCAGGTTGGTGATGATCGAGAACAGGGTGACTTCCTGACCGCCGTGCTGGGTCGCCGTCGACGTGAAGGCACCGCCGACCTTGCCGTTGAGCGCGCCGCGCGCCCACAGGCCGCCGGCCTGATCGAGGAAGCTGGCCATCTGCGAGTTCATACGGCCGAAGCGGGTGCCGCAACCGACGATGATGGCGTCGTAATCGGCCAGCTCATCGATGGTGGCGATCGGCGCTTCCTGGTCGAGCTTGAAGTGCGAGGCCTTGGCGACCGCTTCGGGCACGGTTTCCGGTACGCGCTTGATGGTGACATCGCCGCCGCCTTCGCGGGCGCCTTCGGCAACCGCCTTGGCCATGGTTTCGATGTGGCCGTAGGCCGAATGATAAAGGACGAGCACTTTGGGCATGGAAGTCTCCGAGCTGATAGGCGCTGGGGTTTAAACATAACTGACACTGTTACGAAAGCCGCAACTTACCTTATCCAGCCACTTTTTCGTGACCTGAAAGATGTGAAAAAAAGCCCCGCGCGCAAGGATCGCGCGGCGGGGCTTTGGGCGGCCGCCGGGGGAAACGGCCGCTATCGCAGTTTCAGGGGGAAGGGAACGGGGGGTTACTCGTAGTCGACGCTGGACGAGACCGGCGCCGGCGCGTGGGCACCGGCACGGGCGAACATGGCGTTGTCGGCGACGTAGAGACCACTCAGGAAGGTCACGAAGGCGGCGACAAAACCAATGGTGATGAACAGGTTGTTGCGGGAGACGCGGGTGTCCTCGTCTTCGGCGGTTACCGACCAGCGCGCCCAGTCGGGACGAGCGGCGGTGCGGGCATGCAGGACAAGCTGACCGAATGAGGTGGTCTTGGGTTCGAACAGGGCGGTGGCGGCCATCACGGTCATCCTTAAGGAACAATGGAAAGGCTTTGAGCTTTTCTCTCGCCGTTCAACCTAATTCAGGCGCGGTAAGAGGTAAGTGGCAAAGCGAACAATGTTCCGTAAGGATTTCGTAAGACCTGTTAACGCCGATCGGACGTCACCGCACCCTTAATTGTCCAGGGTTGCGTCGGTGCGTACCTCGACATCGCTATGGACGACCGGCGCGACGTGGACATCGACCTGTACCTTGGGTTCGGGGCCGTGCAGATCGACGGTGACTACCTTGTTGTCCTCGCTGACGACGCGCACGGTCTGACCGTTACTGTAGTGGATGAGCTGGATTTGCGGCTGGACAGAGACCTTCACCGCCTTGGCCGGCTTGAGGATCACGTCCTTGACGACCTTGGGCGTCGGATGGGGCGCGGGCGTGATCATGGCGTAGGGCCGCGGGTAAGGCGCCGGTGCCGGGGGAGCGGGAGGTGCGGGTGGCGCTGGCGGTGCCGCAACAGCGGCTGGAGCAGGGGGGGCTGCAGGTGCGGCCGGTGCTGCGGGAGCCGCGGGCGCTGCAGGCGCGGGAGGTGCAGGAGGTGCCGGTGGGGCTGGGGGCGCGGGTGTCCAGCTCCAGTTCCAGTTGCCATCCTCCATCATCCAGCCCCTGACCTTGACCTTGGTCTTGCCATCGGCATCAGCCCGCGATTGGGCGACAGCGCGCATGGCTTCAGCCTGAATCTTCTGGACATCGACCGACTTCATCGCGGCCTTGACCTGAGCCTGGATCATTTGCGAATTGCGTTGCAGTTCCGCTGTTTGCTGGGCCAGTTCGGCGCGGTGCTCAGTGAGCGCAGCGAGTTTGTCGCGATCGATCTCGTGCAGGCTTTGGCGGCGAGCCTCCTCGGCTTGGCGTTGCGCCTCAGCGATATCGCGCTGGATTTCGCCCTGATGGCGTTGCAGCTCCTCGGCTGCCAGACGTTGCGCCTGTTCGGCGTCGGCACGGATATGATCGATAGTGCCTTGGTCGAGGCCTTGAATTTGTATATCGGGTTTTACCGTGCTGCCCTTGGCTTGAGTGCTTGAGGCCTGCGTATTTTGCGCGGCTTCACGGACGAAGTCCCAGGCGTGGCTGTCCGGTGCCACGTCAGCATCGGTGGCTTGCGCTGCCGGGCTTTCGTCGGTAGCCGGCGCATCGTCGCCATCCATGGACGCCGCAACGGTAGAGATTTGCATCGGCGTAGGCGAGGCCACGGGCGCTGTCTTGGGCGTGGCATTGGGGCTGGCGGCGACACGGCTGACCGGCATGGCGACCGCGGCGACGGCGAGCAGCACGACCGGCAAGGCCAGCGGCATCAGCGGCAAGGGACGTGTGGTCTTTTTCATGGCGGGCTCTCCGTGTGGCTCGTCGCCCAGGATGCGGGTAATGCGCGACAGCAGGCTGCGGCCGGAACCATGACCGTTCAGCGCCAGGCTGAGGCGGGCAGCGCCCGGGATACGGCGCTGTTCTTCAAGATTGAGCAGGGCGGTGGCATAGACCAGCGGATCGCGGCAGGTGCCAAGTGCGGCATCGTCGCAGCACAGTTCGCGCTGTTCGCGCAGGGTCTTGCCGAGCCACCACACCGCCGGATGGTAGAAGAACAAGGTCTCGATGACGCTCTGCACCAGGTTCCAGGCATAGTCGCCGCGGCGGACGTGTTCCAGTTCGTGAGCGAAGACGGCGTCGAGCTGGTCCGGCGTCAGAGCCGTGACCGCCGACAGCGGCAGATAGACCACGGCGCGCAGGACGCCGACAACGAACGGACCTTCGATATGCGAATTGAGGCGCACACCGACCTTGTCAGTCAGGCCGGCGCGGCGCAGGGCGGCTTCGAAGCGGCGCATCACGGCTTCGGGCACGGCTTCGGCCTTGGTCGAAAGCGTGTGGATCAGCCACAGCCCGCCCAGCATGCGTGCTGACAGTACGGCGACTCCGGCCAGCCACAGGGCATCGATCATTGGCAACCAACGGCCGAGACCCGACGCGGGTACGGCAGCGGCAACGACATCGGCTGGAATCGGGGCGTCCGGCGATGCGGACAGGCGGGCAAGTTCAAAGCCCAGCGTGACGGCAGCCGCGGCCAGCATCGTCAACAGGGCGCCAAGGCCCAGGACATACCGCGCCTGGGGCCGCAGGTTCGGCATCAGCCACACAATGGCGGCATACAGGGCGGTGACCGCGGCGCCCTGCCATAGCGAGTGCAGGAGGGTATAGCCCAAGGCCTGGAACAGAGACGTCATTTCGCGCCTTTCCGGCGCTCGATCAGCGCCTTGATCTGCTGGAGTTCGTCGTCGCTGGCCGGTTGCAGCGACAGGGCGTGCATGGCCAGCATGGCGGTCGAGCCGGAGAACAGTTTCTCTGACAGCTCCGTCAGCAGCTGGGTCTGCATGTCCTCTTCGCGCATGGCGGGACGATAGATGTGCGCCTTGCCCGCTTCCTCGCGCTCGACCAGGCCTTTTTCGGTCATGATCTGCAGCGTTTTTAGGACGGTCGTGTAGCCGGTGCCGCGCGCGCTCAGCGCCTCGTGGAGGTCGCGCACGGTGGCGGCGCCCCTGGCCCACAGGGCGCGCAGGATGTCGAGTTCGGCTTCAGTCGGTTTACGGGCATTTTGGGTCATGCCACGAGGTTACGAAAGCTTTCGTAACCTGTCAACGAAAAACTTCGTAGGTCGTGCAATGCGCCATGGCACCGCGAGTCTGGAGCCGGCTAGGCCTCCTCGAACCTATAGCCAAAAGCGGCGATATCCCGGGCATAGGCCTCTTCTATAATCGCACGCGTGCGAGGCGTGTAATATTCCTGATAGGGGCGGTGCCGGGTCCAATTGTGGTGGCCAAGCGGACGTGTCTCCCATCCCGCGGCCGTCAGGACATGGTTGAAATCGTCCATCAAATTCTCGAACTTACCGATAAAATCGACCATAAGGCCGCCACTATCATCGGTCAGATAATCAATTTGATTTCTGTATATACATTTCCACCCATTGTTGTCTTCAATGTCTTCCTTGCAATTGACTATAAATTCTTCGAAATTCTGAGCATTGCTGTAGACATAGGAAAAGAAATTATTCAGCGCAGGCTGTTGGCTATCCTTCGGTCGGTAGGTTTCGATCATCGTCCACCACGAAACCAACCTGTCCCAGGGGTTTCGCACAAAGGCGAATTTGTAGGCCGAATCCCACTTGTCTTCGCCATAAATCGCTTTGAGTTCATTGGCAAAGCGGTGCTTGTGCGGAGAAAGGACTTGCTGACCGATGGCGGCGGCTATGGAGGAGCCTCCGGTCTTCTGGATGTGCACGAAGATTAAACTTTTGCGGTCAGTCACAGTATTGCGTCGATCATCTAGAGGAATTTATTGCCGAAAACCCAACTGAGCCATGTGGTCAGGTGGCGAGTTAAAGGGCTCGACGGCGGCGGCCATCTCGGCCTCATCGTCGAAATAGCGCGCGCGCGCAAGGCTGTGAGGCATCATGTCGACGAGCAGGTGGATGCGCATGACGTCGCTCTTGTTGACGACAGAATGAGTCATCACATTGTTGAGGTCGTATAGCGTGTCCGGTTTCAAGTAAAATTCACCGCCGTCGATGATAAACCGGACATCTTCATGCGTCACCAAAGGTACGTGCAGCCGGTGAACCATCGCCAGAATGCGGCTGTCGGTGTGCGGTTCTATGATGCCGCCAGGGGGTAATTCAGCCAGTTGCGCCCAGATGGGATCGCAATCCGGAAAAAGGGGTTGGACATGGTCTTTGATAAGCGTGTCTATGGCTTGAAACAGGGGCCGGTCGGGATATCGCAGAACACTTACAGTACCGGATTGGGCCTCTGTCAGGATAAGCCGTCGCACCGAGGGGGGCATGGGATGATAAAAGAAGACGGCATTACCAGGCCGACCGCTGGCAACCCGGGTGCGCGAGTCAAGGTCGATCGTCCAGAATGAAGGCGGTAATGCGAGCATGTTATCCCGCAATTCGCGGGCATCAATGCCACCATACTCGACAAGTGGCTGTCCGATATCCATTAACTGATTACCTAAGTCCGTCGACAGTAGTGGTACTGCCACACTTATAGTGACGGAACATCACCACGCGAATTGTCAATCTGCCACAATCTACATCACATGCAATATCTAGTTCCACGTCGATGGCTCGATTACCCAAGCGCCTGATATTGCGCATTAAATGCGCTGGCAAAATCAGGATATTTCGAGGCGCTGCCGATCCGCTGCTGCGATATCGGGGCACGCACCTGAGCGACACTTGCCGTCATAACCGATCTTTTTTGGGTATGAGGGGCAAACACATTTGGATCTGGAGACAGGCCTGCATGGACCAGGATATCGTTTATCGCCGAGTGAGGATCTGAAACGAACGCCTCATATGAAACGGTCAGGATGCGTTCCGGTGCAAGAGCTTGCAAGTGATGGTAAATCCGGTCTTCCGCCATGAAGTAGGACGCGATTGCTTTTACATCATAGGTCCAGGTCAATTGCTCGCCGAAGAAGGTGCGATAACAGGACAGGGCGCAATCTTCAGGGCGGCGCCGGATCCACAGAATGGGCGCGTTCGGAAATACATGCAGCAACAAAGGCATATAGGCCGACTGCTGCAACGACTTGTCTACGATCCGGCCTTCATTGCCAAAACGAGCGGCAATCATGCGAAGATAGGTTTCGGCCAAGTGGCCGAAAGGATCTTGCGAATGCGCGTATCGGCCCTGATAGGCGAGGGCCTCGGCCAATGAGAAGCCGCCTAGCGGAATAAAGGCCGCGGATGCCAGATTGGTTTCCGCGCCGTCTTTTACGTCGGGGTGACTGGTGAGGACCTGCTCGACAAGCGTTGTACCCGATCTCGGCAAACCGTGGACAAAGATAACGCGCGAACTCTCGATCTGTGCCGGCTTGAGCGCAGCCAGGGTTTCACGCGAATAGACCTGCATATTATCGGCAATGCGCGCGAACGTATCGACGGCGCCTGCGGGCACAACGCCACGCATCAGGGTCGCGCCTTGTTCCAGGGTTGCCTGTGCGCGTGAAGTATTACCCAGGTCTTCGTAGACCTTGGACAGTGCGTATAAGAACTGGGCGTGGTTGGCCGGCGTGGTGGCGCTGATCGCCGGCTCCGCAGCCAACATCGACTTCAATGCGTCGTCCGAGGTCGCGGTCTTGATGGTCGCAAGGCCATACCAGGCCTCGGCCATCAACGGAGCCTTCGCCAAGGCGGTGTTCAGATGGTTTTCCGCTTCTGAGAAACGGCCGGCCTGGCTGGCCAGAACGCCGCGGAAATAGTCCAGTTTGGCATCGGCTTGATAGGGAGCGGGCAGGTTGGCGACGATTTGCTCGGCGTCTTTCGAGCGCCCGTTCAGGTTAAGCGCTTTGCAAAAGAACAGAATGCGGTCGAGGCTGGGCGGCGGCGTATGCGCGTACCGGCGCGCCGCTTCCAGCTGAACCGGCAGGTCGCCGATCGTCTGCGCCAACTGGGAAATGCTGGAAAAGCGTTCGCCATAGGCCACGGACGTCGCCAGGTCCTGCCGCAGAAAGTCGCAGGCGGCATCGCGATCGAGCCCATTGAGGGCGTCGAGCGCTTTCAATACCAAAGGCTTGTCAGCCGTCACGATCCAGCCCTACGGTTTGAACCTAATCGTAATAGGCTCGGCGGAATTCATCCATGAAGTCCTTATAGGACTCCGAAGCGCCAATACGCGATGTCGAAATGGGCTGGCGCACCTGAGCCATGCTGGCGGTCGCGACCGCGCGCGTCGACTTATGGGGCTCGAAGACCTGGGGCTCTTCCGGCAGGCCGGCATGGGCGAGGATTTTGCGGATCCAGGTCTCGGAATCGGACACCAGAGCCTCGTACGGCACAGTCAGAATGCGGTCCGGGAACATCTGGCTCCAATGCGCGTAGAGCTGATCTTCTGCTCTAAAAAAGTGCGCGATGTCGGTGAAAGAATAGGTCCACGGCACGGTGCCCGGTTGCGCATACATTCTGAAGATCGAGAGGGCGCAGTCTTCCGGCTTGCGGCGAAGCCAGAACACCTTGGCGTCTGGCAGGCTATGCAGCAGCAGCCCCATGAAGCTGCCCAGATTCAATGTCTTGTCGATGGCTTTCTTGTCCGGCCCGAACCGTTCTTCCACCATCATCAAATAGTCCCGGCCAAGGTCACCCCACGGGTCGACGCTGGTCGTGCGGTTCTGGTAACCGATGGCGTCCTTGTACAGGAAATCGCCGGCCGTCAGATAGGACTTGTTCTGCTCGGCCACGTCGAACATCGAAGAGGCTTCGCCGTCCATGCTGGTCGCGGGGATCATGGCGACCGGCACCATGTTGAGTTCGGCGCCGCCACAGACCTGCGAATGGCTGGTCAGAATCTGTTCGACAAGCGTCGTGCCCGAACGCGGGAAGCCGGTCACGAACAACATACGTTCGCCGCCGGCTTTCGAAGGGGTGAGCTTTGCCATGGTTTCGGGCGTGTAGCCTGAGATCAGGTGAGCGACGAAAGCATTCCATTCTTCCGCATTGGGAACGGGCTGGGCCGCCCGCATGATCGCGGCCCCCGAACTATAGGCCCAACTTGCCTTGTCGTAGGCCTTGATATCGTCATAGGCCTTACCCAGGGCGTAGAGCAGTTGAGCTTTGACATCAGCCGGTGCGCGCGCGACGCGTGGCAGGACGGCCTCCATCTGTGCGATATCGGGGTCGCCTGGCGTGAACTTCTTGGAGACTGAAAGCGTCAGCCATTGGACCGGCGCAGGTGAAATGGCGATGGCCTCGCGCGCGATCGCCTCGGCCTCCTTGAATTCGCCTTTCTGTGTCGCAACGACGGCGCGAAAGTGAAGGACCGCCGGGTGAACCTGGTCCGTGGACGCCAGGATATCAATCTCGCGCAAGGCTTCGTCCAATAGCCCGACACGCAACAGAGCATAGGCGTAGACGAAGACGTGATCCATATCCAGGCGGGCGGTTGCCGCATAGCGTTTGGCGGCCTCAAGGGCGAGATTCATCTCCCCCAGCTGAAAAGCAATTTGCGAAATTCCCTGCCAATAGTCTCCTTGACGCGGACCATTGTGCAAATCTTCGCGAATAATGGCGGCAGCGCCACGGCGATCAAGTTTACGGCGGGCTTCGAGAATTTCGGGAATTCGAGGCGTGAATTCAGCTGCGGCCATTATGCGCTCGTAGATATTTTTCTATTGGGGACAAGGTCCGGACTATGACGGACGCTCAGTAAAGATTTCAAGAAAAAACGGCGGAAGGTTTCCCTTCCGCCGTCTTCATCAGGTCATTGACCCAAGGCTTAGTATTGCAGGTCGAAACCGATCCGCATGTAACGCGGCGTGTTGTACGCCGTCGCTTGGCCGAAGGCATTGTTGGCCGTGGCCGCGCAAGCCGTCTTGGTACCGACGACAACCGAGCCCTTGACAGTGCCCGTGTAGCTGGTGACAGCCGCGCCGCACTTGACAACCGAGTCGCCCGTCATGTTGCGCGCCGTGGCCTCTTCATCGTTGAAGAGGTTGAAGATGTCGGCGCGCAGGATGAGCTTGCCACCCAGAGCAACCTTGGCCGGCACAGTGTAGCGCAGCGACAGATCGAGGGTCTTCGTCCAGTCGGTCTTGCCACCCTTGCCCATCGGCGACGGCGAGAAGCCGTAGTAGTTGGTCGGGTTGCCCTTAATGTCGTAGGTGGTTGCCACCAGCTTGCTCTTGTCGACGCAGTAATGGCTGGCGTCGCCGTAGCCGTAGGCAGCGTCGGTCGAGTCCGGATAGTGGCCGTAGCAGGCCAGGGCCGCCGGCGACAGGACCTGAAGGTTGGCACCGATCAGGAAGTCAGGCGTGATGGCGTACGAACCGAAGACCTTGAACTCGTGATCGTGGTTGTTGATCAGAGTGCCTTCCGAGTAATCCGACAGGTGGACGTAGTCGTAAAGCTGCGTCGAGCCGGCGTCGGTTTGACCCGTACCGCTACCCAGGCTGTAGACAGTGCCTTCGTAGTTACCGGTCAGGCGCGAGAAGGTGTACGAACCCTGGATGCCCCACTTGCCGTCGAAGGCGCGCTTGAAGTCGAAGGTGATCGACTTGTAGTCACGCTTCGGCGTCGGGAAGCCCAGGTTGGTGAGGGTGATCTGCTTTTCACCGTCCGGCAGCGTGCTGAAGGTGTTGAGCGTGACCGAGTTGCCGACGTTCCAAACGTGATATTCGTTCGAGAAGGCGCAGGTCATGTGCTTCGAGGCGCAGTAGGCGTTGATTTGCGGCGCGAAGTCCGTGTCTTCCGACACGCGGTCCAGGTTACGGAAGACGGCTTCGACGTCGAATGTCCACAGATCGTTCAGACGATAGTTGGCGCCCAGATCGAATTCGCTCGAACGCGTGGCTTTCAGACCAACGGCAGCCTTTTGAGCGGCCGGTTCCTGGGTGCCGTTGCCGAACACCTGACAGTTGGTTTCGCCGGCCTGGTTCAGGTTGCCCGGAGCGCTCGAGACAGCGGCCAGACCCAGGGTCGGGCATTGGCCGAAGCTGTTGATCGGGGTACCCATATTGGTCGGGACACCGTTCGAATTTTGCGCATAGCTGGCCGGGCTATAGAAGTACTGAATGAAGTACAGGTCCTTGCCGCGGAAGCCCAGGTTCATCGCCGGCGGGATGTATTCCTGGCCATAATAGGCCGTGAAGCGCCAATTCGAATCTTGCGACGGCTTCCAGCTCAGGCCGATACGCGGCGCCATGTTGCCGGTCAGGCTGAGGAATTGCTGGCCCGACAGGTTCTTCGCCTTGAAGTCGTCGTTACGCAGGCCGACTTGCAGGTTCAGAGTCGAGGTGACGTCCCATGAATCCTGGATGTAGTAGGCCGAGTCCTTCGAAGACACGTGGCCGCCCAGGTTTTCGTAGATGGTGTAACCATAGCCATAGGCCGGCAGCAGGTAGTAACGAACCGGCACCGCACCCGGCAGCTTGGTCGTCTTGGTCATGCTCAGGTCTTCGTTATCGAGACCGAAACGGACGTGGTGCTTGCCCCAGAAATCGAAGCGCACGTCGCCGTCGACGCGTTCGAACTTGCGTTCCCAGTCGTCCTTGGTCGTCGCGGCGCTGTAGAACTGGCTCGAGACGTTATTGAAGTAACCAGCGCCAGTCGCCGATACCGAAGCCGGAACATACTGGATGACGTAGTTCAGGTCGGGGCTGGCCGAGGTGAAGTCGTTGTCGTACTTGGTGTCGCCGTATTCAGCCGAAACGGTGAACCAGTCGTTGACGTTGCCGGTATATTTGGCAACCCACGACGGGCCGCCCGTCTTGGTCTTGGCGCCGTAAGCGGTCGTACCGAAGATTTCCTTCGTTTGACCCGTCGGGCCGGCAGGACACGCCGCGCTGGTGTCGATACAGGTGTACGAATAGCGTTGTTGATTGGTCGTCGACGTCGTGTCGAAATAGGTCAGTTCCAGGTGTTGGCCCGGGACGATGTACCAGTCACCCTTGAAGCCATAGAACGGATCGTTCGAGTGATCCTTTTCCAGGTACTTGCCGCTGGTGCTGGCGAATTGGGTCTTGTTGTCCTGAAGCTGGACGAGGCCGTACAGGAACAGCTTGTCCTTGATGATGGCGCCGCCCGATTCAACCGACAGCGAGTCGAGGTCGGACTTCTGGAAGCGCGCCGGGTCGGTCGTGCTCGGCGACACGAAGGCGGTCGCGCGCAGGTCGTTCGGCGCGAAGTTGCCGTGAACCGCGAACATGAAGTCGTTGGTACCCGACTTGGTGGTCGAGTTGATGACGCCGCCGGTGGCACGGCCGAATTCAGCCGGCGAGCCCGAGGTTTGCACGTCGACGGTCTTGTAGAAGTCGAACGGGATCGAGGCCAGACCGACATAGGTGTCGGGGTTGGTGACGTTCAGACCGTTGATATAGTAAGCATTTTCAGCGGCCGAGCCGCCGCCGATCGACGGTTCGCCGAAAGCGGTCGAGGTCGAGGTCGTCGGCGCCAGCAGGATAACGGATTCAACGTTGCGGCCAACCGGCTCTTGCGCCACCAGGGTCGTCAGGTCGACGGACAGGCCTTGGGTGGTCTTGTTGAAGTCCTGACGGACGCGGTGACCCTTGACGACGACGGTTTGCGCGGCGCCGGCCGTGTTCAGGGCGTAGGTGAGGGTGACTTCCTGCGAGACGACGACGCTGGCGACGCCCTTGTAGGTGTCATAGCCGTTGGCGGTGACGACGATGTCGTAGTCGCCGGCCGTCAGGCCGGTCGCGGTCGCCGAGCCGTTGGCGTTTGTCTTCAGGGTCTTGGTAATGCCCTGCGACTTGGAGACCAGCGTGACGACGGCACCGGGAACGGTCTTGCCGCTATTGTCGGTGACGGTGACGGCAACGGCGCCCGAGGTATAGTCCTGGGCTTCGGCAGTGGTCGGGGCCAGGGCGGCTGTTACGAGCGTTGCGGCGCCCATCGTCGACGCCAATGCGCCAGCGATAGTCGTCGTGGCCATCAGGCCAGATCGCAAGGTTAACGTTTTCACTTGTTTCTCCGGGTTTACAGAACGGGTGTAGGCGCACCCGTCACGTTGCAGCAGAACTTGCCAGATAGGAGTTAAGCCTTGGTGTCGTAAATCCGTCAATCGCCCGTCAAAAAATCGCCTCACTCCATGGCGGAGTGTTCCAATAAAGTCACAAATTTTACTTTTACCCGGCTTTTTCAGGGGAAAGCCGCGTAGAAATTTCCCCCTGTAAGCGCGTACGGGGGCAGGTTTGACCCTTTCTAGGGCCGCAAAAGGCTGATAATGCCCGCATTTTATCGCAACAGCCGGTGTGGCCAAAAATGGTCACAAACCGGCTGTGGATAATTTGTATGATAATGGTTCAAGAGGGGCGTCGCGGGCGCCAAACCGCCTTCGAAGAGCGACCTGGCGTGTCGCAGCCGACACACAAATCGTGGCCAGCAAACACTTTTTTGCCTGTTTTCGCCGATTTCAAGCGCCGCGAAGGCGTCAGTTCGGGCTGACGACCACGATGCGGAAGGTGCCGGGAATCGCCACCGGACGCTTGCTGCCAGGCTCAGCCGGGCCGAAATCGGCGGTCGGCAAAAGCACGTCTCCTGTCTTGGGATCGAGCGCGGCGGTGCGCGCGCCGGCTTGGGTCGGCACGGTGGCGATCAAGGCCGGCTTATTGCCAGCAAACGAAATGGCTGTCAGCTTGCCTTCGCCGGCGGGGATGTAGCCGATCTTGCGCGCGGAATCATAAAGCGCGAAGTCCGGCTCGTCGCCGATAGGGAACGTAGCGATCTCCTTGCCCGTGGCGGCGTCGGTCACACGGGCGATCTTGTTATCGCAGGCCGACAGGATCCAGTTCTTGCCATCGATATAGGCCAGGCCCGACGGGGAATCGCAGTCCGCCATGGTGAAGCTCGACACAATTTTCATGGCTTTGGCGTCGATGATCACCAGGCCCTTCTTGTCCTCAAGATGCGTGAAAACGCGGCCATTATTGTCGGTGGCCGCGCCTTCGGGCTTGCCGGCAACCGCGACCTTGCCGACCACTGCCGCCTTGGCCAGATCGACGACATCGACCACCTGGCCGCCGGCGGCCATGACGAAGCCATAGCCGGTCGCATCGTCGATAATGGCGCCGTCCGGGCGGGAATCCGTAGCGATCGTTGCCGTGGTGGCGCCGGTTACAGCGTCGTTCAGCGTCACATTATTCGCCTTGCCGTTGGTGACCAGCAGGGTCTTGCCGCCGGCGAAGGGGAGGGCGATGTGGGCGCCATTGGTAACCAGCAGCGCGGGATTAGCCGTCTTGGCATCGACATCGACGGCCGAAATGGCCGAGCCATGAGCGATGTAGAGCTTGCGCGTTGTGGCGTCGAAGCTGGCATAGTCCCAACCGCCGGCACCCCCGACGGGAATGGTCCCGGTGACGTGGGGCGCGGCGATGACGGCGGCAGACATGAGAAGGGCGATCATGATTGACCTCTTTTAACTAACGACTCGTGGGGCGGCCTGTAGCAATCGAGTCTGATACCAATATGAATAGGCGATAGGTTAGTCCGAAAGGGCGATGCGGACACGCAGGCCTTCGCTGTCTTCTGGTGTTTCCAGTGAGACGGCGCAGCCCAGTCTTTGGGCCACCGAGCGCACGATCGACAGGCCGAGGCCACTGCCGGATTCGCGCGTGCCTTTTATGCGGTAAAATCGTGTGAAGACCTTGTCGCGTTCAGCCTCGGCAATGCCCGGGCCATGGTCGCGGATAACGATCTCGTTTCGCGCCACCTCGACCTCGACGGCGGAGCCCGGCGGCGAATATTTACCGGCATTTTCCAGCAGGTTGCGCAGCATCAGGTACAGCAGCGCCGGGTCAGTATCGGCCGCGACCGCGTCGTCGCCCGTTACCTGCACGTCGATCGACTTGGCGGCCAGGGCTGTATAGACATCCTTGATCGCCTCGGCGACCGGGTCCATCAGCCGCACCTGCGATGTTTGGGGCGGGCCTTGGCGCAGGCGAGCCAGGGTCAGCAACTGCTCCATCAACCGGGTGGCGCGGCTGATGCCGAGACCCAGCTCGGCCATGGCGGTGTCGCGTTCGGCGGCATTACGTGCGCCGGCGATGACCTCGGCCTGGGCCTTGATCGTCGCCAAAGGCGTGCGTAATTCATGCGCCGCATTGTCGGTAAAGGCACGCTCCTGATCGAGCGAACGTTCGAGTTTGCCGAACAGTCCGTTGACGGCGTCGGCGACAGGGGCCAGCTCGACCGGCACGTCATTGTCGATGCGCGCCAGATCGTCGGGTGAGCGGCTGGCGACAGTGCCAGCAAAGGCGCGCAGGTCGCGCAGGCCGCGGCGGACGCCGAACCACAAAATCGCACCGATCACCGGCAACAGCAGGAGGAGGGGCCCGACCAGCCCCAAGGTGATGTCGCTGATCTCCTCGCCGCGGGCCCGCGTGTTTTCGCGCGTTTCGACGGTGTAGACGCCCTGATGCAGGGTAAAGACTCGCCATGCGTCACCGCCGATATGGTCGGTCGCCAGGCCCGGCGGGTGAGGGGGCCCCGACGGGGCATTGGCCGAGGCAAGTACAATCACGTCACCGCGCCAGACACGAAAGCTGTGCCATTGGGTATATTCGTCGACGCCGTCGCGCTGGTCGGCATCAAGCCCGGTGTCCGTAGCCAGGCCAGCGCCCGGCGCCGGACCGCTCTGAGCATTGGCGGCCCGCAGCAGGCTCTGGGCCGACAGGACCAGTTGCGAATCGTAGACCTCATTGATCTCGCCGGTGGCGGCGCGGTAGCCGAGGATGCCGATCAAAACGATAATGGCCACCAACGGAACGCCGATGACGATCAGCAATTGCCGGGTGAGCGAACGCTTCATGCCGGAATCACATAGCCGACATTGCGGATGGTGGTGATCAGGTCGCGTCCGACCTTTTTGCGCAGGGCATAGACGGCGGCTTCGATCGTATTGCTCTCGATATCGTCGTCCCAGCCATAAAGCTGCGACTCGAGATCGGCGCGGCTGAGAATGCGACCTGGGCGCTGCAGCAGCAGGTTGAGGATCTGGTATTCGCGATGGGTCAGCTTCAGCCACTGGCCGGCCTTTTTGACCATGCGCGCGGCGGTATCAAGCTCCAGGTCGCCATGAACGATGACAGCGTCGGCGCGGCCTTCGGAGCGGCGGATCACGGCGCGTAAACGGGCCTGCAGCTCTGTGAGATCGAAGGGTTTGACGAGATAGTCGTCGGCGCCGAGGTCGAGGCCTTCGATGCGGTCTTTCAAGGCGTCGCGCGCGGTCATGATGACAACGGGCAGTTTCGAGGTGCGGCGCAGGTGCTTGAGCACTTCGAGCCCGCTCTGGCCGGGCAGGTTGATGTCGAGCGCGACCGCGGCATAGGTGCCGGTGGCCAGGGCCTCGACTGCCGCTTCGCCGTTTTCGCTCCAGTCGACGACGTAGCCGCCCTGGTTAAGGCCGGTGGCCAGGGCGCGGCCGAGCAGGGCGTCGTCTTCGACCAGCAGAATACGCATGCGGGGAGGGGTCCTTGCGGCGGAACGGGAGTCGTGCGCCGCAAAATGCCAGAGGCAAGCGGCACAGGGAAGGGGTTGTGGATGAAATCGCTCGGTCGCGTCATCTGGGAAGAGGGCGCGGGGAGGGGACTCCCCTGCTGTTAGGCCGGCGTCACGACGCGACCACTTCCGTTCGTGCTACGTCAATGTGGCTCTCCCCTCGCGGAGAGCGTTCACACGCGCCGGTCTGTGGACAACTTGGCCGGTTCGGCTGGAATGCGCGGTGCGACGGTTACATCGCATCCTGATCCTGTGCCTCAGCTTATCCAGCCGCGCTGAACCGTGGCCGGATCATAAAACGCCGTTCCGCTGCCGTGCACGTCAACTTGCCAGCGCGCCATTAACCTTTGAAGCCAAAGGGTTAACAAAGGTTAATAGGCGTTAACAAAGGTTAAGAGTGGTTAACGGCTCGATCAAACCGTTAACAAAGGTTAACAGGACCCTCCACCCCCTATTCGATCGCACTCAGCGCCACGGTGTTGTTCATCTGGGTGATTTCGCGCACGTCGCCCAGCGTGACGCGCACGCGGCCGGTCTTGACGTCGAACCGCGCCGGCATGTTGAGCTTCACCGTCGCCGTATGCGGCTTCAGATCGACCGGTGCCGCCAAACTTGGCGTCGCCGCCGTCGCCACCACATGACCCGAGCCGTCGACCAGTTCGACCTTGCCCGCCGGCGCGTCCCTGGCGCCCAGGCTGTGCACCGTGACCGAGACCGTGCCGCGCGACAGCTTGACGTCGTCCGTGCCGATGCCGAGATCCGGCCGGTCCTGAACCGGCGTGCCCGGCGTCTTCAGGGTGAACTCGAAGACACTACCGCCCGGATTTATGGTTAACGGCACCCCTGCCGTCTTCTCAAAGGCGATCGATTGCGTCGTCGCGTCGGGCCCCAGATTGTCCTTGTCGTCGCCCTTCCCGGCCTTCATCTCCCATTGGCCGGAAGACACGTTCCAGCCGGTCATGACCGCCTGGATCGGATGATCGGTGACGTTATAGGCAATGACCTTGAAATGATCGCGCGCCGGCGATGGCACCAGCAGCGCCACATTGACCGCGCCATCCGGATCGGCAAAGGCCCAGCTGACCGTCGCGCCCGGATAGATGTTGCCGCGTGTCAAGGCGATGCCGCCCAGCCGCGAGCGTTGCAGGTACTGGCTGTCGAGTTCGACGCGATCAGTCCACCAATGGCCTTCGGTCTGGGTATACATGGTGGTCGTGGCGTGGCGCATTTCATCGCCGTAGAGGCTCTCCAGATAGGTCTTGTCGCCAGTCATTTCCCAGGCGACATAGGCTTCCAGGCCGCCACCCGATCCCTTGGCCCGGCGCACCGCCGCCGCACCCCAGGTGTCCTGCATGCCGAGTACACTGACCAGATCTTCGTTGAGGCTGGAAATCGGCTTGATATTGTCCTTTTGCGCCTTGATGCGCGCGCCGCCGACACTGAACGAGTCCTGCGATCCGGCGTGCTCGACCGAGGCAATGATCGGGTTGAGATATTTCTTGTCGCCGGTCCACCGCCACGACGCCCACATCAGTTGCATCGGCGTCGAGCCGCCCGGCAGATCGCCGCGCGTCTGATCGGTGCGCCAGTTGATCTCGTCGGGGAAACTCCAGACGCCCTTGGCGTCCTGCTTGCCGTGGGCCAGGATGCCGTCGGACAGACCGGTGACGTACTTCTTGCCCGTGGCATCGCCGTTGAAATCGGCCATCAGGATGCCGGGGTGCAGGACCAGGTACGAATAGTATTTGCCCCACTCGAACGGCCCTTCGCGATAGCTGTCCGTGCCGCTGTACCAATTGGTGTTGAAGTGCATATGGCCGGCCGGATTGACCGAGATGATGCGGTTATAGGCGGCAACCGTCGTCATCAGTCGCTCGACGACCTTGGGGTCGCCGTAGTTGAGATACATGGCCTCTGAATTGGTGTTGATGCCGTCCTCATAGGAATGCAGCTCATCCAGCATCAGGGTCGACAGGCCGTTGGTGAACATGCCGTTGCGGTAGATGGCGTCGGCCACCCGCATCTGCGATACGCGCAGTTTCTCGCTGTCGACGCCCATCAGCGCCATGCCGGGCCACTGCTCGACGAGGTCGCTATCGTCCGACAGGCCGCCGCCGAAATCGCCATAGTCGGATTGGCGATTATCGATCCACCAGTTGACGAAGTGACGGATGTCTTTCAGGTCCTCGAGCTGACGGAAGGCCCAGGTCGGCTCGCCGGCAGGCGTTGCCGGCGCTGTGTACGGCAAGGCGCCCTGGCTGTTGAAAGTGATATCGTTCCAGTACTCGCGGGCGATGGCGTTGTCGGGATCGACACGCAGCCAGTCGCCGGCGTCGGCGACGACCCGCTCATAGAGCTTTTCGCGCTTCGAAGCGGTATGCTCCTCGACCAGGAAACCCCAATTGTCCTTCACCTCGGCGAAGCGATCGGCAATGTGTTCCTTCAGCGCTTCGGCGCGGTCCTTGTACACCAGGCGGATTTTGGCACCGTCGAGCGACGACGCGTCGAAGTCCTGACCGCCACCGGCAAAGGTCAGATAAAAGCTCTTGTTTGGCAGGATGCGGTCGCGCAGGTCGAGCCACACCGTGCGCGCTTCGCCCGGCTTTACCGCGACGGTGACGTCGAGCATGTTTCGCTCGGGCCACAGCGGATCCTTGACCTGGATGTTGAGCGGGAACAGGCCGTTCATCGTCGGCTTGACCTTGAGCGCGGGGATGTCGATGGCGATGCCGTCCAGCCCGTCGTGCATGTTTTCCCAGCCATACCCCCACGAGCGGTAGAGCATCTGATCGGCGGGCGATGCGCCATATTCATAGGGGATCAGTACGTGGACCAGGGGCAGCTTAGCGCCCTCATCCTTGGCTTTCGGGCGTGACGGTGCGGCATCGGGCAGCGCCACCACGGTCTGGCGCTCATCGGGCGCATAACGGCCGGCGATAAAAGCGTTGAGCGCGTCGAGATCCGGCGAATCCGCTGCCGCATTGGCGCGCACCGTATAGGTCCT
>FTCT01002911.1_pt1 | contig 88972 bp, 98 predicted proteins | sample 1658881 | NCBI WGS metagenome assembly FTCT01 (sample SAMEA3914864, study PRJEB12502) | metagenome | biome: forest; material: soil | place: USA | collected 2012-03-12 | depth 0.3 m | reverse complement strand
GGCCTGGGGCGGGGGACGGTGCGGGGCCGGGTGGGCGGCGAGAATGAGGACGAGCGCTGCGAGCATGCAACGGGGCTCCGGACGGGGGAGGGGATGATGGCACAGGTCTGCGAAAAGGGATAGCGCCGATGCCCACTTCGGGGTTTGGGGCCTGCGGCCCCAAGCCTTCCTTATTTCCTCTCCCGTCACCGCCCCCAAAAGGGGCGGATGACGGGAGAGGAAGTCAGAAAAGATGTGGGGTCACGGACCCCACGCCCCGATGTTGGAGCCGGTGCTATCAATTTTTCTCATACCTCTCCCCAATTTTCATGGTTTGCCTCAATCGCCGCGCCCTGATATCCCAAGCCATCCGGCCATCCCGGCAAAATCCGCCGGCCTTCACATCCTAATAAAAAGTTAATATCGCCGTCCGCTTTGGACGGGCGCGAGGCCTTCGACGTGCGACTGACACCGCTGCTGCTGACCCTGCTGCTCCCGGCCGCGGCCGACGCCCAGGACGTGCCCCCTCAGGACACGCCGCCCGCCGACACCACCACCATCGTCGTCACCGCGCCCAAGTCCGACGTCACGAAATCGATCGACAAGACCACCTACAGCACCCAGAACATGCCGCGCGCCGTCAACGGCACCGCCCAGGACGTGCTGCAGTCGACCCCCGGCGTCTCGGTCAGCGCCGACGGCAGCCTGTCGGTCAAGGGCAACGGCAATGTCACCGTGCTGGTCAACGGCAAGCCCTCGGCCGAAATGTCCGGCGACACCCGCGCCGTCGCCCTGCAAACCATGTCAGGCTCCGACGTCGCCTCGGTCGAGGTCATCACCAATCCGTCGGCCGCCTATAACGCCAATGGCGGCGCCATCATCAACATCGTACTCAAGCCCGACCGCAAGCCCGGCGCCCATGCCACCGTCCGGGGAAGTTTGAGCGACCAGGGGCTGTGGACGTCAAACGCCTCGGCCGACTACAGCGCCGGCAAGCTGTCCCTGCATGGCAGCGGCGGCTATCGCCACGATGCCAGCCTGAAATTCCGCAGCTCCGACGTCGACTGGCGCGACCCGATGAGCGGAGACACCGGCGAGAACGTCGCCACCTCGAAGGTCTTCGTCCGCCGCGTCACCGCCAATGCCGCTGTCGGCGCCGACTACGATCTTGACGATACCTCGACGCTGAGCGCCGGCGCCACCTACCACTACCGCCATTCGCGGCCCTATTTCGACGAACTGCACCACGACTATGCCGACGGCAGCCTGACCGGCATCTCAAACCGCATCTCCGACGGCCCGAACGAACAGTCCGACGACAGCGTCACCCTGAGCTACAGCCGCCAGACGCCCGACACCCTGCTCAAGGCCAGCCTGCAGCATAGCGACACCAATACCCTGGTCGACAAGTCGTTCCGCAACGCGCCGGTCTTTCCGGCGACGCCCGACACCTTCGCGCGCATCGCCGGCAAGACGGCGCACCACCTTGATGAGGCCAGTCTCGACTATGCCCGGCCGTTGAACGCCATGGCGCAGATGAGTGTCGGCGTCGATTTTCAGAACGATGTCAACGGCATCGGCAACTACTATGCCGATCTCGATCCTTTGACGGGGGCAGCCACCGTCGATCCGGTCTCGACCAACCGCTATCGCGCCACGGCTTCGCAGGCGGCGGCCTATGTGACGATGCAGGTGACCACGGGCGCGTGGCAGACGCTTGGCGGGCTGCGGCTGGAGGCGCTGCGCATGCGGCTCGACAGTTCGGATTTGCCGGGGATGAGCGGGCCGCGCTATGTCAGCCTCGATCCCAGCCTGCACGTCAAATATACGCTCGATGAGGCGCGTAGCGTGACGCTGAGTTACCGCCAGAGCCTGGAGCGGCCCGATCCGGAAGATCTCGATCCGCACATCACCTATAATGATGCCCAGAACATCTCCAGCGGCAATCCGGACCTGAAGCCGCAGGCGGTCAAGTCGCTGGAACTGGGGTTCGACGACGAACGCAAGGATCTGACGCGGAGTTTGGGGCTGTTTTATCGCCGCAGCACGGAAACCGTGGTCGATGCGCGCACCTTTACCACCGGCAATGTACTGCTGACGTCGAAGCAGAATGGCGGCAATGGCGTGTCGGCAGGAGTGACGGGCTCGACCGACTGGAAGGTCGGCGGCGACTGGCATCTGACGGCCGATGCCAGTGTGTACGATGTGCGGCTGGAGACGATGGACCTTGACGGGCCGGTGCGGCAGCAGGCGGTGTCGTATCAGGCCAATGCGGGAGTGAGCTATCATCACGGCGCCGACGATGTGTCGTTCGACGCCCACGCGCAGGGGCCGGGGATTTCGCCGCAGCGGTGGCAGTCGGGGAGCAATGCGCTGAACCTGACGTGGCAGAGGAAGCTTGGCACGCGGTGGAGCGTGACGATGAACGCCAATGATCTGCTGGACGGGGCGAAGCAGAGCTATCGTGTGAAGACGGCGACGTTCAGCCAGGTGGGCTACAACCACTTCGATGTGCGCAAGGTCTATGTCGGTGTGGTGTATCGGATAGCGCCGTAGCCGTGTCGGGGTGCGGGGTCCGTGACCCCGCATCTGCTTAACTTCCATCTCCGTCATCCGCCCCCAAAAAGGGGCGGATGACGGAGATGGAAATAAAGGAAAGGCTGAGGCCTCAGGCCCCAGACCCCGAAGCGGCTACGGCGGCTTTGCCAAAAAAACCCTGACCGGAAATGATTGCTTTTGTGTACGCGCTACAATCGTTACGCGTGAAAGTGATTGGAAATGAAGATTCTGGCTTGTATTTGGTGACGAGCTTGTCATAATGAACGCCAGGTAAGGCCAATCGCGGCGGTTTTTGGTCCATTCTCCGACGAACCTGTCGGGACCAATCCCCCTGCATCCCTGCCGGCGTTTGTTGCGTTCACGCGTGCGTCCGGCCTTGCGCAAGCCGGAATTTTCCCCTGCGTTATGTGCCGCCGGCGCCCCGGCGGATCTATCTCAATCGCGTACACATTTCCGGTGCGGGCTTCCCCGTGCGGTACAGGCGCTGTTTCCCAACGCGGCGCCGGTCACGCGCGGCCGTATCGTCATGCCCAAAATCAACGAAAAAGATGCTGCCCCGTGAGGAAACGGGGCTGCCAGGAGGATACCCATGAAGAGACTTACCGCACGAAATCTGCGTGGCCGGCCGTCGCTGCTGGCCCTGATGACTGCCGCCTGCGTCATGACGGCGGCGCCGATCGCCGTTCACGCCCAAACCGCCGCCACCCAACCAGCGGCCGCTGCGCCGAGCGGAGACACCGTCGTCGTCGTCAAGGGCTACCGCCAGTCGATCCAGAGCGCGGTCGCCACCAAGCGTAAGTCGGACATCATGGTCGATGTCATCAAGGCCGACGACATCGCCTCATTCCCCGACGCCAACCTGGCGGAATCGATCCAGCGCGTGCCCGGCGTGTCGATCACCCGTGACGGCGGCGAAGGCCGCGAGATCACGGTGCGCGGCTTAGGCGGCGACTTCGTGCGCACGACGCTGAACGGCGTCGATGCCTATTCTGCGACCACCGGCTCGACGCTAGGCGTCGTTGCCGGCATCAACCGCACCCGCGGCTTCGACTTCTCGACCTTCGCTTCGGAGCTGTTCAACTCGGTCTCGGTCGACAAGTCGCAATCGGCCGAGATGGAGGAGGGCTCGCTGGGTTCGAATGTCGACCTCCAGACCGGCCGGCCGTTCGACAAGCCGGGCTTCCGCGCCGGGCTGTCGGCCCAGGCCGCCTATTACGACCTCAACAACAAGACCTCGCCGCGCATCGCCGGCCTGATCAGCGATACCTGGAATACCGATGCCGGCGCGTTCGGCGCCTTGTTCTCGATCGCCTATTCGACGCGGCTGGAGACCGAGGACGGCTATTCCGACACCTCGCAGTCGGACTATTCCGACGCCAATAACGGCTTCTGCGGTTTGGCGGTCGACGACCCCAACGAGCCGGGCAGCCAGGTGATCAACACCGCCATTCCGTACGTCAACGCCCTGTCCGGCACCGGCAACCGCCCGGCCGGCCAGTGTTTTTCGGGTAAGCCGTCGGATCCGGTGGCCTATGCCAAGATCAACCAGCCCAATGTCTTTTTGCCGCGCAATCCAGGCCTGGGCCGCTTTCAGCTGGATCAAAAGCGCCTCGGCATGACGTCGTCGCTGCAATGGCGACCGGACGACCACACCCACCTGACCTTTGACGGCATCTTCTCGCAGTTCGACCAAAACCGCCTCGACTACGCCCTGTCGCTGGCGTCGAACAACCGTAACGTCAACGGCGCTTCAGCGGCGTTTCCGCTGTTCGCCGGCCGCGTCGACAGCCAGATCATGGACGCCGACGTCGATCCGACGGGCCAGGTCGACTACATGAAGATCAACAATGTCGACATCAAGCATATCGAGGAAAAGAGCGTCACCTCGACCAAAACCTATCAGATGGGGCTGACGCTGGACGAAAACGTCAACGACAAGTTCGGCTATAACTTCAAGGCCGGCTATTCGGGTTCGGACTTCCAGCAGCCGTGGGACATCCTGATGTCTTACGACGGCTTCAACAAGGACGGCTACATCTGGGATTCGCGCGGCTCCAAGCGCGCGCCGTACATCAATTACGGCTATGACGTCACCAATCCCGCCAATGTCACCTTCACCAATGCCGGCACCGGCCTGACGCCCGATATCCGCATCACCCAGGCGGCGGTCTATAACGACGTTCAGTCGCTGGAAGCCAATGCCCACTACCAGGCCAACAGCATCTTCACGGTCAAGGCCGGGGTGATGATGAAGATCTACGACTTCAAGACGACGCAGCAGCAGCGCTTCTTCCCCAATAACGGCGCGCCGTGCACCGTTTCGGCCACGAACAGCGCCGCGGTGGCGGGGTCTCCGCCGGCGGCCTGTACCGGCTACACCACCTTTAATTTCAGCCAGTTCGCCACCGATTTCCCGGGCTCGGCGCCGCTGTCGGAACAGGTTACAGGTTTCGGCAAGACACTGGGCATGCCGGCGGGTTCGGTCACCGGCTGGGTGGTGCCCAACGTCCAGGCCTATGTCGACAAGCTCAACCTGTTGTGCAATTGCGCCAACAAGTACGGCGACTTCACGTTGAGCTACACCACCGCGCTGGGCAGCAACCGCACGGTCAAGGAAAAGGACAATGCGGCCTATACCCAGGTCGATTTCGACACCACCGTCCTGGGCGACCATCGTCTGCGTGGCAATTTCGGCGTGCGTTATGTCGAAACCGACGTCTTCGCCACCGGCTATACCTCGGCGACGTCGCAGGTGACGGTCGAGCACAAGTATGACGACCTGCTGCCGTCGCTGAACGCCGCGCTCGATATCACGCCGGACCTGGTGGCGCGCGTGGCCTATTCCAAGGTGATGGCGCGGCCGATCCTGGGCGACCTGTCGCCCGGTGGTTCGGTCAACGCCACCTTTGGCGCCCAGACCGCGACCATCGGCAATCCGTTCCTCAACCCTTTCCGCGCCAAGAATTACGACTTCAGCCTGGAATGGTATCCGAGCAAGGGCAGCATTCTGAGCTTTGCCGCCTTCTACAAGGACGTCGGCTCCAACATCCAGCAGTACACGGTCATCGAGCCGTACAACACGACCGGCCTGCCGACCAGCCTGCTGGTGGCGCCGACCCAGCCGACCGACAATTTCACGGTGACGACCTTCCTCAACACCTCGGGCGGTTACATCAAGGGGATCGAGCTCAACTGGCAACAGCCCTTCACCTTCCTGCCGGGAATGTGGAAGAATCTCGGCACGCTGCTCAACTACACCTATGTCGACTCGCGTGAGACCTATTACCTGACCACCGGCACGACGCCGCTGGTGGCGCACGACCAGTTCCCCAACGTGTCGAAGAATTCGGTCAATGCCACGCTCTATTACGACGACGGCCGCTTCCAGACGCGGGTGTCGGTCGCTTATCGTGACAAGTACATTGTCGCCCTGCCGTTCAAGGCGGGTCTGAACGACGCCTTCGGCTCGTATCCGACGACCAATATCGACATGTCGGCCTCGTACCAGCTGACGCCGCACGTCAAGATCAACTTCGATGCGCTGAACCTGAGCGATCAGGCGGCCGACCAGTGGTCGGGCGAAACCCGGCTGTCGCAGCGGGTCTATTCCAAGACCGGCCGGCAGTTCTTCCTGGGCGCGGCTTATACGTTCTAAAAATCTTCGAGGGAAAACCGGGAAGGGGCGCGGCGCAATCCGCGCCCTTTTCTGTGGGGCGAGCCAGAGGGACGAACTGGAAATCCGCATAAATAAACGGCCGCTCCTGGTGGAACGGCCGTTTGGACCCCTGAAAACAGCGGTAGAAAGAATATGACCAGAATGGGGAATAAAAAATAAAAATCCTATGTGACTCGCCTGTTTGGGGAATTACCCCTGCTCGCGTGTCAGGTATCGGTTTCGCCCTCACCGGGGCCGCGATAGGCGGGGGATGGCGGCCACGTCGCGGCGGCGTACAACATGCGCCCCCCGGCGAGTACTGCCTGATCCGCCCGGACGGCTATGCCGGCGCCCTGACAGCGGACACAGTCGTCTTATCGGCTTATATGGCGCGCGTCGGCCTGTGACGGCGAACAGGTGTGGGGGGATAGATGGACGACTTCTTGTTAGCTTGGCAGCATTTTCACCCGGCAGCCCGCCCGATCAACAATCTGGTGCGTGATGATGAGAATAGCCGCTGGCTGCGATTTCATTCGTTGCCGGAGTCCGAACGCTATGCCGACGCCGATGCTGAGAAGGCGATGATCCTGTCGCGGCAATTGGTCTTGGCGGCCGAGACTATTGGAGAGGGCGTCGCATGCTGGCTGATAAGTTGGATTTACGTCCCTGATCCGACAGAGGATGAGCAATCCGACGATGTTGATCCTTGGCGCGGCAATCACCTGCGGCTCGCTCGGGACTGGGGCTTGAAACCAGTATGGCGGATAGACGTTCCAGAGGATGAATGTCGGTACGATATCTATGTTGCCCTAGTGACGTGGCAATCCAGCGTCTTTGATGTCTTGCTGCGCTCCATCGCCGATGATGAGGTGCGGGCCATGTGGATGTCGGCGGAAACAGGCTCGATCTTCGCGCCCTATGATGGTGGAACCGACCTGATCTTGCCTGACACAGCCGATATTGTGCGGCTTAGCGCAGAGCATAGCGATTGGCTCTCATCATACCCTGGAGGCTGGTGAACCTCAGTGTTTGCCTCCCAACCGGTATTGCAGGCCGATCAACAGGGACTGGCCGGCGTTGAAGGTGGTCGCGGTCTGATCGACGCTGCGGGTGCGCGTTGAGCTATGGATTTTGGCGCCGTTGGTCAGGTCGTAGAGGCTGGCGACCAGGTTGAGATTGGGACGCAGCGGCTTGCGCCAGGTGAGGTCGATCTGCGTCGTGCCCGAGCGCCAGCCCTGGGCCGTTACCGTGCGCCCATTGAGGTTCGCCTCGATATTCCATTGCCCGAAGGTTTCTGCATCGTAATCGACCCCGGCCTTGGCGGTGAAGGACGTGCCCCGATGGCTGACGCGACCGCCGAGATCGTAGGCGTCGAGGCGCGCGGTGAAAATCTCGCCGCTCAGGTCGTAAGACAGCGCGTCGGAGGCCTTGTCGCTCATCTCATAGGCCAAGCCCGTGGTCGCGCCTGAGCCGGCATTGAGCTTGGTGGTGTGCAGTTTGTCGTCGCCGCCGAAGACACTGTAATCGGTCACGGTATGGGTGCTGTGGCGGGCATTGAACGACCAGCTGGCGGAAAAACCGCCGCGGGTGATGGCGTAGGCAGCTTCCAGCGCCGTGACGCGCTGCGGACCGAGCAGCGGATTGCCGGTGGTGACGTTTTGCGCGTCGACATAGGTCGTGGCCGGGTTGAGGTCGCGTGGATCGGGGCGCTCGGTCGATTGCGTCAGGCTCATCGTCAATTGGTGGACGTCATCGAGGTCGTAGGCCAGGTGCAGGCTGGGATTGAGGTTGGCGATGACCGGCAGGGGCGCGATGGTTTGGGCGGTGCTCTGCGCTTTTAGCGCCGCGTGTTCATAGCGGACGCCGGCGAGGAGCGTCAGCTTGCCGGTCTTGACCTGCCAGGTGAGGTAAGCGGCGGCAATGTCTTGCTGTGTGACGAAGCCGTTGGTCAGTTGCGCATCGGGCGTCTGCTGGCCGCTCGTGTCTATGGCGGCGTCGAGATTGGCGAAGGCGTTGCGCAGGGCCTGAAGATCGATGCCGAACGACAGTTGTGAATTGGCTCCCGTGGCCACGACGCCGTCGCCGCCCAGTTCGTCGAGGTGGCGCGTGGTCTTGCCGAGGACGCGGCTTAAGCTCTCGGGCTGGACCGGCGTCGTGAAGATATTGGTGTAGGACTTGTCGGTACGGCCGCTGGAGCGGCTGTCGCTCAGTTGCAGCTTGAAGCCGTCGCCGGACGCGGCACGGTGGTCCCAGGTGGCGCTTAACGAGGCGTCGTCCTGGCGGCGCGGGCCGGCGGAATGGCGGTCATAAGCGTCGGTCAGTGTGCCCGAGGCGTCATAATCGCTGTGATATTCGTCGACTGGGTTGCGGGCGTGGTTGCTGCGCGCCGAGTTGTCGAGGCTCAGGGTATCGCGGTCGGTCAGGTTATAGTCGAGCCCGGCAGTGAAGCTGCGGGAAAAGCGGCGCGGCCGGCCGGCGACGGACTGGTCGCTGGTGCCTTGCGGCGTGCCATCAGGCGCGGTCCAGATCGTGTGCGACCGGTCTTCGTGCTGGCGGATGTCCTCGCGCCCGCCGACGCTGCCGTGCAGGCTTAAGGCCCCGCGCGTCAGGTCCCCGCTGATGGCGATATTGCGCCGGCCTTCGTCGCCCTGATTGGCGTTGAGCGTGGCCGAGGCGCCGGGCTTGCGGTTTTTCTTGAGCACCAGGTTGAGGATGCGGGCGCCGTTGCTGTCGTAATTGGCAGGCGGATTGGTGATGACCTCGACGCTGGCAATGTCGGAGCCGGCGATCGACTGCAGCGTCAGGGCGCGCGCTTCCGGGGCCATGGCGGCGGAGGGTTTGCCGTTGACATAGATCTCGACGTGGCTGTCGCCGTGCACCGTGACGGCGCCGTCGGGCGTGACGTGGACGGCGGGAACGATGTTGAGCACATCGGCGGCGGTGCCGGCCTGGCCCTGCGGGTTTTGGTTTTCGTCATAGACGGTGCGGTCGATCTTGCGGGTCACCGCGGCTTTCTTGGCCTCGACCGTGACGGTGGTGGTGTCGGATTGGGTTTGGGCCGGGTCGGCCTGGGGTGTGGCGGAGGCTGTTTGCGCTGCCGCCGGATGAGCGATGAGCAGTCCGGCCAAAGACAACAGAAAAACCGGTTGCCGGATCATGCGCGCCATCCCCAAAATGCGATGCGACATATGTCGCATATTGGCGACGCGTGATCAATGGGTGCGGCGAGGATTTATGGTGCCAATCGCCAGCGGCCTTTCGCATCCTGGCTTAGAGTGTCATCGTGATCGCTACCGAGACAATAAACGGTGACTTGCGTCGAACTTATCCAACGACGAACGATGCACGATCTGTGGAAAACGATCGGTTTGAAAGATGTTTTCCAGGCAAAGAGCCGCAAATATTCATGAGAAGAGATGTCTTCCATCTCGTCGGTGACGTCGCCGCTGACGGCCAACCAGCGGCCGTCGGGAGATACCACCGGAAAGCCTTCGGTCCATAACAGGGAGCCATCCACCCGGACGATAGCGTCATGACCGCCGTGGCCGGTTTCCTGCCGCACCACGGCGAGCTTTTGGCCGTCAATGTCGACCGCTCCCTGGAACAGCCATGCTGGGCAATTGCGGTTTTGGCAGGCCGAGGTCCGGCTTTTGAAGCGGCGAAGCGTCCGGCCATGGTCGAGGATCGTCAGGGCGGCGCCATCGCGCCGGGCGATATCCGTATGGCTTTGAAGGCGTGTCGCCTCGATGGTGAGCGTCTCAGGGTAAATCGCCGCCGTCCATGGCGGAGCCTTGACTGTGGCGACCATCAGGGCAAGGAAGATGGCTGGGGACATTGGAAGACCCGTGTGAACGCTGAGACCGTAGGACGCAAACAGCATTCCGCCAAGCCCGCGCTGCCCGTCGTCGCAATGGTCTGAATTTATTGGATTTCCGCTACGGCCGGAGGGCCGAGTGGGAGGATGCGCCTACATCCTCCCGTTTCTTGGCAACAGCAACAACCCGGAGAAGGAAGACGCGCCTTAGCAAAAAACAAATATAGTATCCCAAAACTGAGGCTCTACGTCAATAAAGGCGGGCATGTGAAACGGATGAAATTCCTGTAATGAAACATAGTTTCAAATACATCTTGTCGATGGCGAATATGAACGTTTTGTAATGCATGATTTTGACATAATTGCACGCGTGCCGAATTAACTTTCAATTGAAAGCATTCGATTCGCTGTGCCGGATCATCAAAATAGCTCGAGTCAAGTCACGGACACGGCGTCGAGTTGCCGCTATAGTGCCCTGTGCCGCCGATTCCTGTCGGGAAGATGGCGATCGGGTATCGTTCGGGGAAAGCGTTTGTTCTGGTTCGCTTTAGTGTTTGCCGGTTCGGCTCTGCTGGCGTGGGTGACGGGACGCGACGGCTATCGCGCGTTGCGTCACGGCTATGTGCGCCTGAGCCGCGTCGGTGACAAACGGATGTATCGCCGCGATGCGCCGGGACGTTTCTGGCTGACGGCGGCGGTCGATATCGCGCTGTTTGCGCTCGGCCTGGCGGGGATCGTCTATGCCGTCTGGCGCGCTATACGCTAGGCCTTACTGAACCAGGGTGACCTTTTTCGACGGCCCGACGCCGGTCGGCACCGGCACGCCCGAGCCGACATAGTTGGAATTGATCACCAGGTTCGGATTGTTGTTCATCTTGATCGAGTCGGCGACGATGATGCTCCACGCCGAATCCTGAGCGACGTTGCCGGTGGTGTTGATGTCGAGCTCGGCGCTGGGGATATAGATCGTACCCAGCAACTCGCTGACATTGCTCGAATTGATACTGAAATGCTGGGTGTTGTCACGCGTCGTGGCGATCAGGAAGCCGGCGAACGGGCCGGTCTTGCGCGCCGTCAGCTTGACGGTGGCCTGATCGGAGAAATGGGCGGCCTGGTTCGAGCCGAAGATCAGGGTGACGTCGTCGCCCTCGATGATCGAGTTGTTGGACGCGCTGAGATTGTTCATGAAATAGTGCTCGCCCGGCAGCAATAGCAGGGTGGCGCCGGTTTCGACGTCGTACTGTTCGCAATGCACACCGGGCAGCAGGGGCAGGGTGATATAGGTCAGGACCTTGATCTGCAGGATCTTGGTCAGGCAGTCGAGCGGCGGGTTGAGCTGCATCGAGGCAAAGGGATCGGCGACCGCAAGCCCGCCCGATTGGCCGGCGGGGCTGACCGGACCCGAGACCATGCCGGCGGCGGTGACGGCGCCCGCCTGGATCGAGGCCGACGGATCGACGCTGATGTCGCGATTGGCCTGGACCGAACAGCCGTTGGCGTGGATCATGGCGTGGTCGCGGACCTGAATGCCCTGATTGTTGTTTTCCATGCCCGATTGCAGGATGCAGAGCGGCACGCTGCCCAGCGCGTCGGCGGTGGCGGTGGCTTTGAGCGTACCGCTGCCGATGCCCAGAAAGCCGATCAGCGCCTTGTGCTCGGCGGTGGCGGCGAGGGTGACGGAATTCTTGGTGGTGTCGACATCGACGCTGTAGGTGACGGGCGTGTCGCTGAAGCTGCCGAGGTCGCTATTGGCGGCTGTCGTGGCCGCCGATTGCACGTCTGAGCTGCCATTGGCGTTGACGAGGCCCAGGCGCTGGGCGCCGGCCAAGGCACCGGCATCGACCGCCGCCTGCAGCCGCGAGCGGGCATTTTCCAGGCCCTGCATTTCGACGACGCCGGTCGTCACGGCGATCAGCGGCACGGCGCACAGGGCGACGACCATGGTCACGTTGCCGCGCCGTTCGCTGAAAAATTGCCGCCAAAGCGCCTGCACGATCCGGTTCTTGCCCCGCTGTTCGTCAAGGGCAGTGTACACGGGAAGGCTTAATAACGGTTTAGGCTGTTGGGTTAAGGCGAGGTGGAGGCGCATGGTGGGCGGAAAAATCCAACTTTCCTACTTTTCCCCTTGACGAAACATTCGAGATGTGCGACAAAGGGTCATCGTCGGAGAACGCATAACAAACCGGGCCACGGACATCGTGGTTCGGTTTTTTAGTGGCTGAATCAGCCGGGCGCCTTCGCGAATTTCCCACTTTCAAAGGATGCCCCAAATGATCCAGCCCGAGATCGGCGATGTCGTGCGCCTGAAGTCCGGTTCGCCCAAGTTCATCGTCACCGCCGTGTCGGCGGGCGAGACGCAACCGTCGGCCGAGATCTTCGGCTGGTCGGATCGTCAGGGCTTTGTCAGCCGCGCCGTGCCCGTCGACTGGCTGGTCTGGCCGCGTCCCCACGAGCACGATGAGCGGGCTTGATGCACGCTACCATGCGCCGCGCCGAAACCTCAAGGTGCGGGGCGGCGACGCGCAGCGGCACGCCGTGCGCCCGGCCGGCGCGGAACGGTTGCCGTTGCGCGGTTCACGCCCTGGCGCCGTCGGATGATCTGAGCCAGGGCATATACCGGCCGCAGTTCAGTCCGGCCGAGCAGCGCTGGTACGACGCCGTCGTCATCGGCACGGTCGAACACGAATTGCGGCTGACGCGGGTGCGGCTGGCGCGGGCGATTACCGCCGAGCTGGCCGAGGCGCTCACCGGCCCCGATCCCGATGCCGACACTAAAAAGCCCGTGAAAGGCCGCGACCATGCCGCCATCATCGACCGGCTGACGGCGCGGATCGAGAGCCTGGAACGCACGCGTCGCCTGCTGGAGGCCGTCGCACCCCCAACTGGCGCCGACATTTCCGGTTTCGAGGCTGTGCCCTACGATGATGACCCCGGCTAGGCTGCGCATTCGGGTGAGTAAGCCTCAGGCCGCCTTCATCCATGCGCCGGAGCCGTTTCCCGCCTTTGTCGGCGGTTTCGGCTCGGGCAAGACGGCGGCGGGGGTGTTGCGCCTGTTGCGGCTCAAATTCGCCTATCCGGCCCAGGACGTCGCCTATTATCTGCCGACCTATGATCTGGTGCGATTGATCGGCTATCCGCGGTTTGCCGAGGTCTTGGACCGCGCCAAGGTGCGCCACGTGCTGAACCGTACCGACCACATGCTGTCGATCCCGGGCAAGGGGCGGGTGCTGTTTCGCACGCTGGATACGCCCGGCCGCATCATCGGCTATGAGGTAGCAGACTCCGTCGCCGATGAGCTCGATACGCTGAAACTCGCCGATGCGGCCCACGCCTGGCGGCAGATCGTGGCGCGCAACCGCCAGAAAAAGCCGGATGGGTCGCGCAACACCGCCGCCGTGGTCACAACCCCGGAGGGCTTTCGCTTTGTCTATGAGCGTTGGCAGAAGGACCCCGGCCCTGGCTATCGGCTGATCCGCGCGGCAACCTCAAGCAATGCGCGCAATCTGCCCGATGGCTATGTCGAGGCCTTGAAGAGCGCCTATCCGGCGCACCTGATCGGCGCCTATCTTGATGGCACCTTCGTCAATCTGACGCGCGGCGCGGTCTATCCCGATTTCGACCGCCACGCCTGTCACAGCGACGCGATGATCGAAGCGGGCGAGGCGCTGCACGCCGGGGTCGACTTCAACGTCTATAATTGCACCGTGATCATCGCCGTCATTCGCGACGGCAAGCCGGTGGTGGTGGCGGAACTGACCGGTGTGCGCGACACGCCGGCGGTGATTGCCGCCCTGCGTGAGCGCTTCGGCACTCATCAGATCCATCTCTATCCCGATGCGTCTGGGCAATCGAACCGCACCGTCAATGCCAGCGACAGCGACATCGATCAGCTGCGCCGGGCGGGGTTTTTCGTCCACGTCCGCGGCACCAATCCGCTGATCAAGGAGCGGGTAACGGCGGTCAACGCGCTGATCCGCAATGCGTCGGGTGAGCGAGTCTTGCACCTGAATACCACGGCGTGCCCCGTCCTCTGCGCCTGTCTCGAACAGCAGGTCTATGATGCCAATGGGCTGCCGGACAAGACGTCGGGCCACGACCATGCGCCCGATGCGCTCGGCTATTTCATCCATTTCCGCTGGCCGGCCGTGAAGCCGGCACCCGCCCGAATCCGGAGCCTTGTCGCCTGATGACCGAACCGAACGTCCGCCAGTTGTCGCCCGAGGTCGAAGCCCTGTCGTCGGTGTGGCCGATGCTGAGCGCCCTGATGGGCGGGACGCGGGCCATGCGTGCCGCCGGCAAGATTTATCTGCCGCAATTTCCAAATGAGGACGACGCGGCCTATCGGCTGCGGCTGGCCGGGGCAACGCTGCATCCGGTGTTCAAGCGCACGGTGCGCGTCGACGCGGCGCGGCCCTTCGCCAAGCCGCCGGTCGTCGAAGACGTGCCGGATCGCGTTCTGCCGTGGCTCGGCGATGTCGATTTGCAGGGCTCAAGCCTGGCGGCGTTTGGCCTGTCGCTGATGACGTCGTGCCTGTCGCATGGGCTTTCCGGCGTCCTGGTCGATGGGCCCAAGGTCGAGGGCGTGGTGACTGCCGCCGATGAGGTGCGCGCTGGGTTGCGGCCGTATCTGTCGGCCTATGCGGCGCAGAATATCCTGGGTTGGAAGCTCGGGCGGTTGTCACAGGGTTACGGCTTAACCCAGGTGCGGCTGTTGGAAAGCGTCGCTGAGGACGACGGCGCTTTTGGTTCCAAAACCGTGGAACAGGTGCGGGTGTTGACGCCCGGTGCCTGGGCGGTGTGGCGCGCTACTGGCCTGAACGATGAGTGGGCCGTGGTCGATGAGGGCGAGACGCGCCTGGAAATCATTCCGTTTGTCTTTTTCTACGGCATTCGCACCGGTTTCGGCTGCGGCGAGCCGCCATTGCTGGAACTGGCCTATCAGAATATCGAACATTATCAGTCGAGTTCGGATCAGCAGAATATCGAACACGTCGCGCGCGTGCCGATCCTGTTTGCCAAGAAGTTCGGTGATGCCGAGCTGACCATCGGCGCGGGTACGGCCGCGTCGAGCGATGAGCCGGACGCCGAACTGTCTTACGTCGAGCACTCGGGGGCGGCGATCAAGTCGGGCGCCGACAGCATCTTGCGGCTGGAAGCCCGTATGCGCGCCACTGGCGCCGAACTGATCCAGCAGACGCCCGACCGCACCACGGCGACCCAGGTCGACAGCGAGGGCGAGGCGTCGCAAAGCCTGCTACAGCAGATCACCGGGGTGTTCGAGGATAGCCTCACGGCTTGCGTCAACCTGATGGCGCTGTGGGCCGGTGAGCCGCAGACCGCGTGTGTCAAGCTGTTCAAGGCGTTTGGACCATCATCCGACAGCGAACCGTCGGTTCTGGCGGCGGCACGGGAGGGCGGCACGATCTCGGCGCGGACCCATTTCGACGAGCTCAAACGCCGCAACATCATCGCACCCGAACGCGGTTGGGATGAGGAACTGGAGCGGATGGGCGCGGAGCAGGCGGAAACGAAGTAACAGCAGCAACCGACCTTATATCCCATGCCAATGCGAGAAATTATCGTACTCGTGCTTTTACGGTTGCAGTGTATAATATTTTTATTATATTTTTTGAGGTAGACACAAAAGCGATTTAGCTCCACTAAAACGTGCATGGGTCGACTTACTGTCAAAAAATATATCTCCGAGGACGGTATATGCTTCTTTGGCGAATGGTATGCGCAGCTTGATCCTCGCGATCAAGCTGCGGTTGATTCGCGAATATCGAGGATTGAAGCGATCGAAGGCCGTGTACCCGACACCTTTCTCAAGAAGTTGCGCGGGGGCATATGGGAAATTCGTTGTAAAGGCACGTTAGCGCTCAGGCCGTTATGTGTGGTGGCGGAGAACGGAGTTGTAATTTTGGTTGGAGCTTCAAAGAAACGTAATAAATTAAAGACGTCTGACTATGAACGAGCAGAAATAGTATTGAAGGCCTTCAAAAATGGATACGGGAAAACCAAGCATTGGCAAGAGGATTAGAGCGTTCTGGAAAAAATTTCAGGATGCCGTATATAGACATGCTTTTGTTTCAGCGAACATTGGCGACTCGCTCGCAATTCAAATACACACGATGCGGAACGCTCGCGGTCTAACACAGCAGCAATTAGCTCAACTTGCTAATATGAAGCAGCCTAGAATTTCCAAGTTAGAAGAGTCTTGTGATGGTGCATCACTGACCACCCTTAAGTCGATCGCGACGGCCTTCGATGTCGCACTTATTGTTAAATTCGTTGAATTCAGTAATCTCGCTGAGGAAGCAGTTTTACACTCTGCTGATTTGAATGTTCGATCATTTAAAGAAGATGAATTTAAATGTATAAAAGAGTACGAAGCCACTGATGCGGGAGTCGTGCCGTTTTTTGGCAGTAGTTACCCAATGCATAGAGTTGGTGAAGTTTCTGCGCGTGGGCGGTTTTTAGAAAAAAGAAGTTTTGAATCCGGAGCTGTAACAGCGCAATGACTATAAACGCTACATGCTTGTTCAGCCAAGATATTCGCTTCGAAAACAATGATATGATTTCGATCGTTGGGTTGCTTCCCGATCGTTTGGGCGTCAATCAGGTACCCGGATTCTTTCCAAAATTTTGTGCATATTTCCGTATCTCGTTCACTCAGGATGAGCGTCCAGAAAGCGTAAAGTTTAGGCTTTTGGATTTCGATGGTACGACAGCTTTTGAACAAGATGCTGCGCCAGAAGTCATTGAAACGGCATATCAAAATTCTTTGGAAAGAGGCCTTGGTGGCCTAAAGACCCATTTTATTGCCACGCCGTTAGCTATCAACGGCCCTGGCTCGCTCAAATGCTATGTGGACGTAAATGGTCGATCAATTTTAGCGGGCATACTCTCAATCGACGTTTTGGGGGAAACACCTCCAGAAATAATTGGCGATTAGAATGTTGGTTTAGCCGCTAGCTCCGTGAGCTCCAATGGCTCGAGCGAAAGCGGCTAATCGACTTAATGCGGACATGTGGTTCCAACGCCCGACTGCCGACAGTTAAAAATAGGCGCCAACGCCTTGACCGCGGCCATTGCGTCGCCCTTACACGGACCCCTTATGCGATTGAAAACGGTTGAGATCGACGGCGAGCGCTTCGCCGTCACCGATGGCGGACGCCCGGTTTACATCCACGATGACGGCAAGGAGCTGGCGTTTGATGCGCCGGGCACGGTGGCGACGATTTCGCGGTTGAACGGCGAGGCCCGCGGCCATCGCGAGCGCGCCGAAAAGGCCGAGACCGCGCTGAAGGCCTATGACGGCATCGACGATGCACGGGCGGCGCGGGCGGCTTTGGATACAGTCAAAAATCTGGGCGAGGGGCGACTGGTCGAGGCGTCGGAGATCGACCGAGCCCGCTCTGAAGCGGTGCGCGCTGTCGAGGACAAGTTCGCGCCTGTCGCCGCTGAACGCGATGCGCTAAAAGGCGAGATCGTCACCCTGCGCATCGGCGGCGCCTTTGATCAGTCACGCTTTATCCATGAGCGGCTGGCCATTCCGGCCGATCTGGTGCGGGCACGCTTCGGCGATCATTTCCGCTTCGAGGACAACCAGGTCGTGGCCTACGACAAGGGCGGACGCAAGATCTTCAGCCGGGAAAAGCCGGGTGAAGCGGCGGGCTTTGACGAAGCCCTGTCGGTGCTGGTTGACGCCTATCCTTATCGCAATGCGATTCTGAAGGCGTCTGGTGCTTCGGGCGGCGGTGCCGGCGGCGGCCAGGGCGCGCGGACAGGCGACAAGCGGCTCAACCGGCAGAACTTCGATCAGCTGTCACCGGCCCAGCAGATGGCGCACATTAAAGCCGGCGGCACTGTCGAGGATTAACCCAATTTTTCGGGCGTCAGGCCCCAGCTTTTGAAACGTTCGTCGATCCCGGCGTCGGCGGCGCGGGCGGAGGCGAAGTCGGCCTGCGCTTCTTTGGACATCCCCTTTTTCTGCTCGGACAGGGCGCGGCCATACAGCGAGGTCGCCATTTTCGGCTCTCGCTTCAAGGCTTCGCTGTAGTCGGCGATGGCGGCGTCGTACTCGCCGCGCCGCAGGTGGACCAGGCCGCGGCTGTCCAGAAAGTCCGGGAAATGCGGGATGAGGCTGAGCGCCTTATTGCAATCGGCGAGCGCCGCATCGAAGTCGAGATTGTGCGTCGCCCGTAGCCAGCAGCGGCCGTTGAGAGCATCGAAGTCGTCGGGAATGACTTTCAAGGCCTGATCATCGTCTGCCAGGGCGTGGGATATATCACCCATATCGCTGTAGATTTCGGCGCGCAAATTATAGGCGTCAGGATCCTGAGGTTCATTGTGTATGGCCGCGTCGGCATCGGCCAGGGCATGTGTTGTGTCGCCCTGGTCCATATAGAGTCGAGCGCGGTCTTCGAGATAGACAGAACTCTTCGGCTCCAGGGCGATGGCGTGGGTGAAATCGTCAAAAGCGTGAGCGGTGTCGCCTTTTCGGGCATAGGCCTGACCGCGGAAATCGTACAACAGCGCGTCGTTGGGAATGTGGGCGATGCCTTCGCTGTAGGAGGCGATGGCGTTGTCCTGATCGCCCAGATGGTCGAAATGCTGAGCCCGCATTTCGTAGCCACCCTGGTCCGACGGATCGAGGGCAATGGCCTTGTCGATATCGGCCAGAGCGCGATCGTGTTCGCCGAATTGATCGTAGCCGATGGAGCGGGCCAGCAGGGGGGCGGATGACTGGGGCGCCTGGGCAACGGCAAGGTCATAGTCGGCCATGGCAAGTGTGCGGTCGCCCTTCAGCATGTGGGCGTCGGCGCGCATGTCGCGCGTTTCGATTGACGTGGGATCGAGCGTCACGGCCTGGTCGAGGTCGATCAAGGCATCATCGACATCGCTGCGTTCCATATAGACTTCGGCGCGCAGGCGATGGAGGCGGGCATTGCCCGGATCGCGGGTGAGCGCCTGACCCAGGTCGCTGACGGCGGCGTCGAGATCATGCGCTTCAAAATCCAATTCTCCGCGCAGGGCGAAGATCTCGGCATTGTTCGGGTCGAGGGCAGCGGCACGGTCGAGGTCGTGGCGCGCATTGTCGAGATCGTAGACGCGCAGGTAGAGCCGGGCGCGGTGCAAATAGGGCTGAGGCGATCCAGGGTCGCTTTTCATGGCGGCGGCATAGTCGCCGAGGGCTATGTCGGTATTGTCGTTTTTGAGCGCCGCATCGCCGGCGGCGAGCCATTCGCTGGCCGATTTCGGCTGCGGCGGTACGGTTTCGGCCCGTGCCCCGGTGGCCATCGCCAGCAGGACAAACAAAAGGGTCGCGCGCGACAATGTGGTCATCTGAAGCCCCCCGGGCCATTCGGCTCACGCGCAAGTCGTAAACCCGTGGCTTAAATCGGGCAAGCGGGTAGATCGCCTATGACGACAGACCAGACAATGCGGGAAGATAAGGGGCGGGCGGCGCCTGTGGAGTGGGGGTGAGAAGACGCCGCCCGGCGCCGCAGCTTCAGGACGTCTGAGCGTCGTCCGAAGCGGCAGACGCGTCTTGTGCGTCGGCGGGCTTCTTCTTATCGAAGAAGCCTTCGACGGCATTTTGCAGCACGTTTTCACCTTCGAAACCGGCGACGGCAGCCGCGCCTTTTTCGAGCAGATTGGCGTTGGGATCGGCCTTGTCGAGGGCTTCCTCGGCGACGATGGCGCCGATGACTTCGTTGATGATACCCATGGGATGATCCTTTCAGCTGTCGCCGCCGCGAACCCTGAAACCGGTTCGAAGCGTTAACCCGCATGGCGCGCCCGTAAGCTTATGTGAAGCTTACGCCGGGTATCGAAACCCCGAAAAGCACGCGCTTGCACCACACATCGTGCCTGCGCTACCAAGGGTGGGAAACAGCGGGGGGCCGCGCATGACGCAAGACAGCCTGAAAGACACCATTTTAAGCACGGGCGCGCCGGCGCTTTTTGACAGCTTCGCCGCCAAACTCGAAAGCGTGGACAGGGATGAACCGCTCATCCTGACCTACAGCCTGACTTGCGAGGCTTGTGGGAGTGAGCGGTTCGCAGTCTCGGCCCATCCGGTCATCGTACCCGATCCGTCGCCCTACCATGCCTTGACGCCGGGAGACACGCTGCAACGACCTCCACATCGCGCCCGATGCGCCGAATGTGGGCACATCGCCGCGCTGTTCGATCCGCGTCGTCAGGGCTACGATGGTGTCCTCGGCCATGGCAGCGGCTACGAATGCGGCGATGAGGGCGAGGCTTTTCTCGACGGACCCTACAGGCTCGCGGTGTCGCTGACCTATAATGCCGAAGCTGAAGAGTTGGTGGAGATCGCCGAGGAGGCTGACGTCAAACCGGCGGACCTGTTCGACTGGATCGCCATTGCCGGGAAGCCAATCGAAGACGCTGAACCGATCGACTGGGATTATGAGTGCGCATGAGCCCCCGGCGGAAAGACGGCATTGTCTTGATGATCGCCGCGCCCTTCGTGGGCGTGGCGCCCCTGGCCCTGAGCTTTGCGATTATCGGGTTCGTCATGCTGACCAAGCCGCCGGGATGGCAAGGCATTGGCGATGTTGCCATCCTCGGCGGCATGGGATTGATCGTGACCGTTCCGGTCGCGGTGATCATGTTGCTTGCCGGCCTGGTGATGCTGTTGCTGCCGCCCAAGCGGCCGTGAAACCGCAAAATTGAATGCTTTTCCCGCCCTTCGGTCCCGCCGGAGGGCGCTTTTTATGCCGCCTTTCGGATGACAGGCGGTGCTGCGGCCGGATGGCCGAACCTTTCCCCTTTCACTCCGACCCGGAGACCGCAACATGGCCAACGGCCTTACCAACCTGGCGCCGGACCTCTACGAGGCCCTGGACGTCGTCAGCCGCGAACTGGTCGGCTTCATCCCCGCCGTCACGCTGGACCCGTCCGCCGAGCGCGCCTCGCTCAACCAGACTATCCGTATCCCGATTACCAATGCCGGCGCGCCGGAAGACGTGTCGCCCGGCCAGCTGCCGCCCGATGACGGTGACCAGACGATCGGCAACAACACCCTGACCATCAGCAAGTCGCGCATCGTGCCGTTCCGCTGGTCCGGCGAAGAACAGCAGGGCGTCAATACCGGCCCGGGCTATCGTGCCATTCGCCGCGATCAGATCGCCCAGGCGATGCGCGCCCTGACCAACGAGATCGACGCCTTTGTCGGTACGGCGACCGCCGTTGGCGCCTCGCGCGCCTGGGGCACGGCCGGCACGACGCCGTTCGCTACCGACCTGTCGGACCCAGCCAATGTGCGCAAGATCCTGGCCGATAACGGCGCGCCGCTGACCGACCTGCAACTGGTCATCGATACCTCGGCCGGTGCAAAGGTGCGCTCGCTGGCGCAACTGACCAAGGCCAATGAAGCCGGCACGACCGATCTGCGCGAACAGGGCACACTGCTCGATATCCATGGCTTCAAACTGCGGGAATCCGCCGGCGTGCCGACGATTACCGCCGGTACCGTCAGCGGCACGGTCACCGCCTCGGCGTCGAAGGGCGCGGTCTCGGTGACCATCACCACGGGCGGCTCGTCGTCGGTAGCCATCGTCGCCGGCGATATTGTCAGCTTTGCCGGAGACAGCAACAAGTACGTTGCCGCGGCCGCTCTGACGCTGGGCGCCTCGACCTCGGGCACGCTGACGCTGGCTGATCCCGGTCTGCGGGCGACGCTTTCATCGGCCGCGGTCACCGTGGCGGCGACCTCGACGCGCAACTGCGCCTTCTCACGCTCGGCCATCGTACTGGCGACGCGGGCACCGGCCCTGCCGGAAGAAGGCGACATGGCCGACGACCGCATGATGCTGACCGACCCCAAAAGCGGCCTGACGTTCGAGGTGGCGATGTACAAGCTCTACAAGCGCGTGCGCTACGAAATCGGCATCGCCTACGGTGCCGCCAATATCAAGCCGCGCCACACGGCGCTGCTGCTCGGCTAAGCGGAGCGAGGGGCTGGTTCGCCAGCCCCTTTTTCATGAGCGAACTCATTACCGTCACCCGGCCGGGCGAGCCGCGGCTGAAAATCCATCCCGACGCGCTGTCCGAACATCTCAAGCTCGGCTGGACGGTTGTTCCCGTGCGCCGATCCGTTCTCAAATTCCAGGAGGTGATGCTTCATGGCCCTGAGTGACGCGCAAAAGGCCGACGTTCGCCGCTTCGCCGGCTATCCCATGCTGGGCACCGATACCCCGGCCGACGACAGCCGCGACTTTGCCTATGGCTGGGTCAGTCCAGGTGTGTGGCAGACCCTGAACCATCGTCTCGATACGTTGACGGCCGAGGCCGAGACGACCCTAACCACGGTCTATCTGCCGAACCTGACCTCGCTGGAGCAGGGGATTATCGCGGCGGCCGATAATCTCGACACCCAACAGGCGGCGGTATGGACGCGCAATCCCAAAGAGGTTTCCGACCGCACGCGTCTGTTCGACGATTGGCGCCGGCGCATGTGCGCCTTTATCGGCATCGCGCCCGGGCCATCGCTCGGCCAAGGCGGTGTCACCGTGGCGCGAGGCTGAGCCATGGACGCGCAAACGATCCAGACCCGCATCTACAAAGGTTATGGCATTGCCGGCGCCAAGCTCGGCCAGGCCTACAGCCAGTACCGGCCGGTGGTGTCAAGCCTGCCGGCGCTCGATACCGCCCATTGGCTGCGCGACGACCTGATGATCAGCTTCAACGCCCAGGACATGCGCTATGGCCGGCCGAACGGTTACGGCCAGGCGCTGTGGTACGGGCTGCTCGACGGCACGCAGGTTCAGGCCGGGGATTGCTTCACCGGGCCGGAAGGCACCTTCTTCTTGCCGGTCATGCAGCTCGATCTGCCGTTTCTGGTGGTCGCGGCGCCGCGCCTGGTGATCGTCAGCCAGTCGCCGACCTTGAGCCAGACCGGCGCCATCGGCGCCCGCCCGGCGGCGGATGAAACCGTCAAGCAGGCGGCCTGTCCGGCGTCTATCCTGGCCGGTGGTGGCGGGGCCGGGCTTGATGTGCCGTCCGATACCAAGAACCCGGGCTTCATCGTGCTGATGCCGCAGATTGCCGGCGTCTGCATCGAGGTCAACGACATCCTCAGTGACGATCTTGGCCGCCGTTACGCCGTGGCGTCGAGCGAACTGACAGATATGGGCTGGCGGCTGAGTGCCGTGCAGATCGTGGTGTCGCGTCAAGGCGCTGTCGGCGGCTTAATGGGGACGATCCGATGATCGTCGCTAGTTGCAAGCCGTCGGGGCTTGATGCGGCGATTGAGCGGCTCGACACATCGCGGTTGGCCGGGGCGGTGGGGCAGGCACTGAATGGCCAACTGAACGCCGCTGTCACGGCTTTGCGCGCCGGGCGATTGCCTGATGCCAAATCGGCGGCCTTGATCACCGCCAATGTCACCGAGGCTTCGGTCTTTCCCGTGCGAGCGATGATCGCCTCGCAGGGGGCGGTGCCATCGCCGCCGCAGACCCCGGACAGGGGGGCGGCTGTCGGCGGCCTCACGGCCAAACCGCAGGCCTTGTCGTCGTCCGATCTGCGCGACGGCATCGGCGCCGCCGAACCGGCGATCCGAGCCGCCATCGCCAATGCTTTCACGGAGACCCTGTCGCCATGACCACGCGCGAAGACGTCTTTTCGACCCTGTTCGAGACCCTGTCGGCGGTCACCTGGGGCAGCGACGAAGACGAAGGGCAGACTTGGGCCCACGCGTCACGGCGCCTGGCCCTGTTCGCCGACGTGGCGCAACCGGCGATGATGCTGACGGCGCACGACGAAACCATCCGTCAACGTGCCGGCGGCGACTACACCCAAAGCTGGAAGGCGTCGGTGCTGATCTACCACCAGACCGGCGATGTCTCAGCCATTCCGCAGCAGACCGACAATCTGATCCTTGATGCCGTGTTCGCTGCCTTGGCGCCCGACGACGCCTTGGGCCGCAACTTCACGCTGGGTGGGCGGGTCAGCCGCTGTTTCGTCGACGGCGCGGTGCGCAAGTTCCCCGGCGATCTCGACGGCCAGTCGATGATCGTCATCCCCATCACCATTGTTGTCCCGTGAGAGCCCTTATGACTGACCAGCCGATCTCCGAAACCCCACCGATCCCGCAGCCTGAACCGCCCGTCGTCCCTGAGCCGGAGCCCACACCGGAGTGGTGGCAACGCTTCTTGAAAGCTTGAATTCCAATTTTCTGGAAATGCACCGTTTCCGGAATGCCCGAACCGCTGCCTGGGCAACAGCCTCTTCTTTTTTTGATGGAGCCTAATCCATGTCCACCCAAACCCTGTTCGGGATCGGGGCGGTTTTCGCTACCCCGGTCGGTGTGTCTAACCCGACGCCGGTGCCGATCGTCGCCCTGCAGAACATCAGCTTCGACATGTCGTTCGAAGTCAAGGAGCTGTACGGCAATCAGTCCTTCCCGATCGATATCGCCCGCGGCAAGGGCAAGATCGGCCTGACCGCCTCGGCCGCCGTGTTCGATCCGACGCTGATCAACAACCTGTTTTTCGGCATGACGCAGACGGCCGGCGAAACCCGCGCCTCGGTCGCCGAAGCCGGTACCGTACCGGCGGTGTCGACCTACACGATCACGGTCGTCAATTCCGCGACCTGGACAGAAGATCTCGGTGTCGCCGCCCTGGCGACCGGTAAGGTGCTGACGCGCGTGGCATCGGCGCCGGCGACCGGTCAATACGCTGTGTCGGCGGGCGTCTATACCTTCGCCGCCGCCGATGCCAACATGCAGGTCTTGCTGAATTACAAGTACACCGTGGCGACTGGTGCCGGCGTCGGTTCGGTGACCAGCATCACCAATCAGGCCGTGGGCGTCGCGCCGGCCAATAACCGCCTGGTCTTCTATACGCGCCGCTCGACGACCGGCAAGCAACTGGTGCTGACGCTCAATTCGGTGACCTGCACGGCTTTTAAACTGGCGGCCAAGAATGACGACTTCGCCATGCCGGACTTTACCCTCTCGGCCTTCGATGACGGCACCGGCAATATCGGCAGCTTCTCGGCCAACGGCACCAACTAAACGCTCCGATCCCAGGACAAAGGATAAAGACGTGGCACAACTGACCCTGGACGGTGACAGTTTCACCGTGGCGCCGTTCACGCTCGACAAGCTCGAACGCGCCGCCGACGACATCGACGCCGTCAATGCGGCGCTGAATACCCGTGACGGTAGCTGGAAATCGATGGTTTCCAGCTACCGGCCGGTCCTGCGCATCGCCGAGATCGGCCTGGCCGGCACCGATACGCCACTGACGGCTGACGAGCTGATGCAAAGGGCGTCGCTGCGCGACGCGCCGGCGATCTTCGCCTTTTTCACCACGGTGCTCGAAGAGGCGGGTCTGCAACAGTTGGGGGAGCCAGTGGCGGAGACGGAAGCGGCGATGGGCCAAGTCTCGGCGGAGACCACCTCGCGCGGCAAAGGCAACCGCTCCGCCGGCAAATCCGCCGCATAGTCACCGACCTGGTACTGGCCGGCATCGAAGGCGGATCCCGCGCCCGGGTGTCGGGCCATCTCACCCTGTTCGACGTCGCCGACTATCGCGACGGCTGGGCGCGCAATGGCCCGCCGGCCTATATCACCCAGGCGGCGATGGCCGGGTGGAAGCCGCAAAAAGAACAAAACGACGATAACCGGTTTGATGATCTGATGCGCATGCTGGGCGGTAGTTGAGCGACACATGGCGATCCTTCTGGATCGCCTTTTTCTTTGGAGTGACCCATGGCCAGTTCGGACGACGGCAGTATCGAAATTCCCGTCAATGTCGATGTTACCGGCGCCGAAGCGATCGATGCCTTGCGCGACAAGGTCGAAAAGCTCAACGACAAGCTGGGCGAACTGACCAAGGGTATGGCTGAAGGCGCCGGCGCAGCCGCCAATGCGGCGGTGAACGTCTTCCGCCTGGGTACGGCCTACGATGCCGCGGCGACCAATCTGTCGCGGTTCCTGAGCACGCTCGGCAGCCAGACCGGTATGCTGGCGCAAAGTGTGACGCAGTTGGCCGCTGTGCGCAGTCAACTGGAGGGCATTGCCAAGGCCACACCGGCGGCGACCAAGGCCGTCGATGGCGCAAAGGCGAAGGCGGCGCCTACGCCGCAGACGCCGATGCAGTCGAAAATCAATCAAAGCCTCGGCATCGGCGCGCCGGTCAAGAGCGCTGAGGCCTCGGCTTCGGTGTTCGAGCACGACTTCGCTGCCAAGGCGGCGCAAGGCGGCCAGGCGGTCGAAGAAGCCGCCGCCAAGGTCGAAAAACTCGAAGCCGCCGCCGGCAAAAGCAAGGGCGTAGTGTCGGCCCTGGCCGGGAACCTGCTGGCCCTGGTGCCGCAAAACCTGACCACGTCATTGTCGGCGGTGACAGGTGAAAGCTCGCTGCTGACGGAAGGGATGGAGGCACTGACCGGTGCCATCGGCGTCGAGCTATCGCCAGTGCTGGCGGTTGCGGCGGCCGCCACGGCTGCGTTCTATGGCGCGTTTGGCCTATTGCACGCCGACTTGCAGAAAGGCATTCCGGCCGATCTGACGACGGGGCTGAACCTGACGGCCGATCAACTGGCCCGCGTCAAGGATCGGACCGTGACCATGGGGGACACCATGCAGGCGACCTTCGAGGTCATCGCCGGCGATTTGCAGAAGCAGTTCGGTGGCGCGCTGCAGCAGGTCGAGCAGATCATGGTCAGCGTCGGTAACGCCATTGTCGGCGGCATTGAAAACGCGGTTGTGGGATATGTCGCCTACCTGGCCGAAGTTTTTACGCTGGTCACCGATGTCTGGAAGAAGTTCCCGCTGATTATGCAAGAGATCGGGGAGGCCGCGCACAACCTGTTTGGACAGGCGATGAACGGTCTCGAAAATATGGCCATCGACCTGATCAACTACCTGATCCGTGCTGCCGACCTGACGCTCAACATCAAGATCCCGACGCTCAATCACGAGGTGTTCACACCGCTCAAGTCTGAAGCGACCGGAACTATGGCCAGCATCGGTGCCGATGTAATGGCCACCGGCGCGCGCGTGACCGACGGCATTCACGCCATGATCGCGAACCTGCTGAGTCAAATCAAAGATCAGTCGATCCGCGACGCGCTCATTCGCATAGACAAGCAAGCGGGGGAGGTGGAGGCCCGGCATTCGGCCCCACGGGGGACTGGGAGCAATATCGCGCAATCTGGCGCTAATTCCGGGGCGGGCACGATGGGGATTCGGCCCGATGTCGATGACGATTTCACGCCGATCGCGCCGATCGCTTTGGCGCCACCTGAGCCGGAGCTCGTTCTCACGCCGGCGCTCGACGGGCTGGCCAAGTTGACCACGGCGACGCAAAAGGCGACCGGCGACCAGACCAGGGCCTTTAGCACCATGTACCAAAGCGTCGGTGACGGCATGCGCAAAACGGTCGAGGGTCTGATCGAGGGCACGACCAGTTTTCAGCAGGTATGGATCAACGCCCAGCGCAAGATGCTGGATTTTGCCCTCAAGACCATCGAAAATACAGTCTTGGCGCACATCACCGGCAATGCGCAGAAAGTCGATAGCGACAAGGCGGCGGCCAACCAGGCGGGTCAGGTGAGCTTCAAGGCAACGCTCGCGCAAATCCAGAATGACGCGGCCAAGACCTATAGCGGCGTCGCGGCCGCGACGGCCCCTTATCTGGGGCCCTTTGCGCCGGTAGCGGGGGCGGCGGCCTATGCCACGATTATCGCGCTGGAAGGCGCGGCGGCGGTTTTCTCGGCCCGCGACGGTGCCGCCGCCGTGCCCTATGACAACGCGCCGTTTTTGCTGCACAAGAACGAGATGGTGCTGCCGGAAAAATATGCCTCGCCGCTACGCGATATGCTTGGCCGTAACGGCGCGGGAACGGCGGTGACCAATCGCAGCATCAACCGGCGCGGTGACGATCATTATCACATCTATACGCAGCCTGGCATGAGCCCGCGCGACGTCGCCGATGCCATCCTCAAAGGCCGCCGTGGCAACATGTACGACGCCAGGCGCTTTGCATGATGAGTGCGAGAGGTTAGCGCGACGATTTGATGATCTTGTTCCAATCCGGATCGTCGCATACAGCCACGGCCTGGTCGATTGTGCTAGCAGCGTCGTCGCCCAAATCGAATTCGTCGGTAACTGTACCACCACCGATCTCTGTAACCTGGACGACCATGTGTTTAGCGGTTCGAGTGCGCTCGATGAAGTGGCCCCCGGGCGAATCCGGCTTCACGTTAGCTTCGACGCGGAAGGCACCATCTTGGTAGATGCCGGTCAGGTTGAATGGCGTGCCGCTGTCAATACGCACCTTTATGGTTCCATTCTGCTCGAACTGATAACCGAGATCTTCTTTACTAACAAAGTAGACGGTCAGATGTTTGTTCGGCGCGGGCTCACAGGATACTGCCGTCATGATCGTGCCCTGCGTGTTGAGGATAGCGTCACCGCCGACGGCATCGGTCATCGGATCCTTGTTTGGAGCAAATTTGTTTTCCGCCGAGGCGGCACCGGCCAGCCCCAGCAAGACGACCGGCAAAAGACAGATGGCGCGCATGCGTTTCCCCTCGCTTTGGTTGAGTGGAGGCTATCATCGGAGCGAGTGTCCGACAAGGCGTCTCCGCATGAACCAGCGCGTGTTCGCCGGCGCCATCCTCAAAGGCCGCCACGGCAACATATACGACGCTCGCCGCTTTACCTGGCGAGCCGAGTTCGAGGTCTAGCGTGACGACTTGGCGGCCTTGGCCCAGGCGGGATCGTGGCACACGGTTACCGCCTGATCGATTGTACTGGCGGCATCGTTGCCGAGATCGAAATCGTCAGTGACCGCGCTTCCGTCGCTGGCCGCAAGCTGCACGACCATATGCTTAGCGGTCCGAAACTTATCGAGGAGTTGCCCGCCAGGCGACCCGGGCTTGGCCCCGGCCTCGACCAGAATGCCCTGGGGCGTATAGGTCCCGGTAAGATCGAACGGCGCGCCGCCATCAATTCGCACCTTCACGGTGCCGGCCTGCTCGCCCAAATAGCCGAGATCTTGCTTGCTGAAGAACGCGACGTTCAGGTGATGTTCGGTCGCAGGCGCAGGCGCGCAAGTAACTGCCGGAAGGACCGTGCCGCTCATATTCAGGATGGCATTGCCCCCGACCGCGTCGGTCATCGGATCTTTCTTGGGAAAGAATTTGTTTTCCGCTGAGGCTGTGCCGGCCAGCCCCAGCAAAACGATCGGCAAAAGACAGAGTGCGCGCATGATGTTTCCCCTCGCTTTGGTTGAGTGGACGCTATCATCGGAGCGGGTGTCCGACAAGGTGTCTCCGCTGCGCGACATGCCGGAGCGGAATTCCGGCGTGAACGCGCGCGATGTCGCCGAAGCGATCCTTAAAGGACGACGCGGCAACATGTATGATGCGAGGCGTTTCGCGTAGTGATTGGCGGTCGAAAGTTATTGCGTGTTGATGGCTTTGGCCCACTGCGGGTCATGACATAGGGCCACGGCCTGATCGATCTTTTCGCGGGCGTCGCCGAGATCGAATTCGTCGGTCAGCGTTTCTCCGTCGATCTTCGTGAGTTGCACGACGACATGTTTAGCGATCCGGATCTGTTCGATGAAATGGCCGCCGGGCGAATTCGGCTTGGCGTGGGTTTCAATCATGAAGCCATTGCCTCCGTAACCGCCCACCAAAACGAATGGCGCGCCGCCATCGATACGCACCTTCGCGCTTCCTGCCTGGTTGAACGTGTAACCAAGACTTTCCCTCGATGCGAATTGCACATCCACGTGGCTCTTGGCGTCGGGGACGCAAGAGACGCCCGTCATGATCGTACCGTCCGTATTGAGGATGGCGTCTCCGCCGACCGCGTCCGTCATCGGGTCATTGTTCGGAGCAAATTTGTTTTCCGCCGAGGCGGCACCGGCCAGCCCCAGCAAGGCGACCGGCAAAAGACAGAGTGCGCGCATGCGGTTCCCCCTCGCTTTGGTTGAGTGGACGCTATCACCGCAATCGCCGGCCGGCAAGGTGCCGATGGCGGGGTTTGCGGGCTTATCGTGCCACCTGCCGTGCCTTCCCTGCCGGCCGGTATGGCTCTCTTATGATTCAAGGTTTTTGGCATGATGACTTCCGTTCCCGGCCGTTGGGTCGTCAGCGAAAGCGACCTGTCGGTCGCCGCCGATGTCTTTCCGGCCTTGCCCGGCCAGGGTTTCGTCAAGAAGGGCCCGACCTTCAAGACGGCGACGCGCCAGGTGGTCAATGGCCGCGAAACGCGCAATGCGCGGTGGTCGACGCCGCGTTGGGCTTTCGAGATCAGCTACGAGGCCCTCCGCGACCGGGTCGCCCTGCCGGAGTTGCAACGCTTCTGGGCGTTCTTCTGTACGGCGCTGGGATCGTATGGCGCGTGGTTCTTCCACGATCCGTTCGACGATACGGTGGTCGGTGGCACGCTGGGCGACGGCGATGGCGCGACGACCGATTTTCAGGCAACACGGACGCTGGGCACCGGCACGGGCTTTGCCTTTGATGACGCGGTCTACGCCTTCTGGCAGCAACCGCAGGTCTACATCGATGGCATGCCGACGACGGCGTTTACGGTGCAGCCCTGGGGCACGATTCGCTTCGATAGCCCGCCGGGCGGCGGCACCAACCTGACGTGGTCGGGCAAGTTCCTGTTCGTCTGCCGCTTCGACCAGGACGAGGCCGACGTCCAGCAGATGACCCATGACCTGTTTTCGAACGACGGGTTGAAATTCCTGAGCCTGAAACCCTGATGAAAACCGCATCGACTGCTCTAAAGGCCCTGCTGACCGGCGGGGACTTCGTCTATTGCGACCTCTATAGCTTCACCTTGCCGGGCGGCGACGTCATCCGGCTGTGCGGTGGTGACCGGCTGATCGGCGGGGTCGGCGTGGGCGAGCTCGTCACCGACACCGGCGCGCGCCTGATCACCGATACGGGCGCAGGCTTCGCCATCACTGTGTCGGACGGGACGGTGTATCCGCTCGGCTGCGCCATCACCGACGGCGGCGTCAAGGCGCGTATCGGACTGGACGCCGAACCGGTCAGCCTGTCGCTGTACGGCGACGCCACCACGGCGTTTCACAACGGCGTAGCGCTGCAGCCCTTCCTGCGCGCCAATGGGCTGAACGGGGCGTCGATCCGCATTGACCGGGCCTATGCGCTGTCGTGGCAATCGATGGCGCAATTTGGTCCCACTGGCACGATCAATCGTTTTTCCGGCCTGTTCGGCGCGGTTACCAGTCTCAGTCGCACCCAGGCGACGATCGACGCCTATCCGGTAACCTGGCTGATGAACGCCAACATGCCGCCAAATGTCTATCAGGCCAGTTGCCTGCACGTGCTGTTCGATATCGGTTGTGGGCTTCATCGCGCGGACTTCGCGGTGACAGGAACGGTCGGGACGGGGGCGACGCAGGTCGTAGTGCCGTCGAACCTGACGACACCGGCCGGCGATTTCACACTCGGCAAGATCGCCTTTACCTCGGGCGCCAATGCCGGCCTGCAGCGCACTGTCAAACTGCACGATTCCAGCGGGGCGATGACCCTGATCCAACCCTTGCCGGCGCCACCGGCGTCAGGCGATACATTCACTGCTTGGCCGGGATGCGACCTCAGCGAGGCGCGGTGCACGTCGCGCTTCGACAACCGCATTCACTTTCGGGGCTTTCCGAAGGTGCCGCCGCCGGAGGCGTCGCTATGACGACGCGCCAGGCGGTCGTCGCGGAGGCCGAGCTTTGGCTCGGCACGCCGTGGCATCACAATGCGCGCGTCTGCGGCGCGGGCGTCGATTGCGCCAACCTGCCGCTGGCCTGTTATCACGCGGCCGGCCTGATCCCCGAGCTTCGACCGCACTACGACCAGCAATGGCACCTGCATCGCGACGAGGAACGCTTCCTCGATGTCGTGCGTCAGCATGCGCGGGAAATCGACCCGGATGGAGCGGGGCCAGGCGACCTTCTGGTGTGGAAGTTCGGCCGCACCTTCAGCCATGGCGGCATCGTCAGCGGCGAGGGCGAAACCATTCACGCCTGGATCAACGCCGGCGTCATCCGCACGCGCTGGCGCGAGCACAGCGACCTCAATAACCGGCCGATCAAGGCCTTTACCCTGTGGAGCGACGACGCTTAGATGGCCGGTTTGCGCAAGACATCGACGGGGACCCAGCGCCTGAACCAGGCGATGATCCAGTCATCGACCTTCGGCATCCCGATTACGCTCGGGTGGGGAACGTTCCGCTGCAGTCTCAACCTGGTCTATCTGGGGCCGCTGCAATCGCGGACCGACAAGTCATCGAGTGGCGGCAAGGGCGGCAATGGCGGCACCAAGACCTACGACTATTCGGCCAATGTTATTCTAGCGGCCTGCGAGGGCGGGGCGTCAGGGATCGTCGGCTGCAAGGAGATGTTCAAGGACAGCAGCCACTTCGTCGATGGTGATCTGCATACGCGGTATAGCTCAATCGCCACGGCGTTGAGCGCGGCCGGCAACGCCGCTATGGCCGCCGACTATTCGACCCTCGCCACCCAGGCCCAGGCGATTAATACCGGCTCGACCACGGCGCTGCAGTCGGCGGGATTGTCCCTCGCGCCGGGCGCCTTGGGGCAGCCGTCGCAAGGCTGGCTGAGTGGCGACGATGCCATCGGCTATTCAGAAACCGCTTATTTCTGGGCGCAGAACTATTCGTTGTCGACCTCCGCGACCCTGCCCAATCATACGGCGACCTTGTCGTCTTCCACGCGCGCCGTGGTCGCCGGGGTGACACTCGACGATGCCGAGCCATCGGCGGTGATCGCCGACGCGCTGGGCAACGTGCACTACGGTTTGCCGGGATGGCCAGCGGGCGTGCTTGGGGATTTATCGGATTATGCGACGGCCAATGTCGCCTATGGCTTCTTCATCAGCCCGGTGTGGGACAGTCAAACCTCGGCCGCTTCGGCGATCCAGGAAATCCTCGACGCCACCAATGCCGCGGCCTTCTGGTCCGAGGGCGTACTTAAGGTCAGGCCTTATGCCGATACCGGGCGCTCGGCCAATGGCGTCGTCTTCACGCCCGACCTGACACCGGTCTACAGCCTGGGCGACGACGACTATGTACTGAGCGGCGACGACGATCCGGTGACCTGCGCCATCAAGGCGCCGTCGGATGCCTATAACATCGTCCAGGTCGAGTTCGACGACCGCACCCATCAGTATAATTCTCAGACCGTCCCGGCGCAGGATCAGGCGGCGATCGATCAGTTCGGCCCGCGCAAGGAAGATCCGGTCAGCTATCGCTGCATCAAGATGCCGTCGGTGGCGACTGCCATCGCTCAGGTGCGGGTGCAGCGATCGGCCAATCTGTGGCAGACCTTCAGCTTCAAGCTCGGGCCCGAATTTGCCCTGCTCGAGCCCATGGATCTGCTCGAGATCAGCGATGTGGTGTTGGGGCTGAACGCCAAGCTGGTGCGGATCACGGCAATCGAGGAAGGGGATGACGACCTTCTCACCGTCACCGCTGAGGAGATGCTGGTCGGGGCCAGCCATCCGCCGCTGATCACGCGCCAAGGGCCGACGGCGGTGATCACCAACTACGATGTGGCGCCGGGCAATGTGAACGGGCCGGTGCTGATCAATCCGCCGCGGACGCTAACTGGTGGTGGCAACGAGCTATGGATCGCCGTCAGTGGCGGCGCCAACTACGGCGGCTGCGAGGTATGGATCAGCCTTGACGGTACGGGCTATAGCAAGGCCGGCGAGATCAATGGCCGGTCGAGCTATGGCACGCTGACGGCGGCTGTGGCGGCGGGACCTGATCCGGATACGGCCAATGCTCTGCATCTCGACCTGTCACCGTCAGGCGGTTCTCTGGCCTCGACGACGACGGCGACGGCCGATGCCGGCGGGACACTGTGTCTGGTCGGCCCCGAAGTTGTTAGCTTCGCCGGGGCGACCCTGACCGGCTTCGACACCTATACCCTGAACTACCTGCGGCGCGGGCTCTATGGCACGGCGAACGCCGCCCACGCCTTGGGTGTCGATTTCGTGCGGCTGGACGGAGCGATCTTCAAGTATCCTTATGATGCCATGCAGGCCGGCAAGACGATTTCGGTCAAGTTCCTGGCCTTCAACCTCTTCGGCCGGGCGCCGCAGTCCTTAAGCGATGTCGGTGCTTATGCGCTGACGCTCGATCCAGGCGCTCCGCCGGAGCTCGATATCGTTGCCAATCGCATTGTCGGGCAGGGGACGGGCGCGACGACCGACGTTGGATCGCTGGCAACGCAGAATACGGTCGGCAATTCCGACATCGACAATAGCTCGGTGACGACCGACAAGATCGGCAGCAATGCCGTAACGCAATCGGTCGCCGATACCTCAACCAGTGCGCTGACCTGCAACAGCACCGATCTCCAGGTGCTGAGCGACACCATCACCTTGACAGCCGACGCGGTGGTCGAGGTCCAGGCGATCATGAAGCTGGATTTTACGTCCGGTACCACGCCCTGGAACTGCAAGCTGTTCATCAACGGCAGTCAGATCATGCAGACCTACGGCACCAATTTTCAGGACGCCTGCATGGTCGGTGGCAGCTTAACGGTCGCCGGCGGCACGCCATCGGTGCCGATCAACGTACCGATTTCGGTAACGGTGAACGCCAATTCGTCGGTTGTGGTCCGTGACCGCAACCTTTTCGGCAACGCTTTCAAACGCTGAACCCATGACAGATATTCCTATTCCAAGCCTGCCCGATGCCGCGTTGCCCCTGGTGGGCTCGGAGCTGATCATCGTCAATCAAGGCGGGGTGACCAAAAAGACGCCGGGGTCCTCTTTGGTCGACCTGGCGCAAGGCAATGTTTTCACGGACAAGGCAGCGTTGGAGGCATCAGAGGTCGCGCATCTCTTCGGTCAGGTGCTGGTATGCGGGTATAGCGCGGCGGGCGATTGCGGAGAGCTTGTCCTGCTGGTGCCGACGACGCAACCGACGTCGAATCCCGGCGTCTGGCAGTCGGCGGATGGACAGAAATGGTTGATCGCAAATGCGGAGCCAAACCCTGGCATGTTCGGTGCCAAGTTTGACGGGGCGACGGATGATACGGCAGGGTTTCAAGCGTGCTTGGATTTTTGCTACGCTAATGGCCACCCCTATATGAAAACACCGTTTGGGGTGGCCCGCATTGACGGAAACCTGACCATAGCTCCATCCTTTGTGGGGTGGAGGGGGTGTGGCCTCACAGTTGACTGGACGCATGGAACCGGAGCACTCATTAAGCATGTAAGCCCAACTGAATATTCTTCTACTCTATATTCTGTCGACAATCTCCGTATTAACGGTCCGGGAATTACTGTTCCAGGGACGCGCTGTATTGAGCTTAACGAGAACTCAAACGGAGCTACTTTCCGCAATTTGCAAATAATGGATTGCTACAACGACGTATATTTCACGTCGTGGCCTTCATTTATCCTTTTCGATAATTGCGGCTTCGGCCAAAATCTCGGCTTTGGCACCTCAAAGGAAAATGCCGGCTATTCCATCAAATGGGATCCGTCGTTGCCGGAAGGTCCAGAACAAATCCGCTTTATGAACTGCACCTGGACTTCCCGTATCCACTTGCTGTGGTCGCGTACTGAGGGTGAGATACGTTTCGACAACTGCTCGTTCGACGGCATGTTGCCAAGGATGGTTGACGTTCAGAGCGCGCTTAACGGCAGCATGATCTGGAAAGATTGCCATATTGAGACGGACAATGATCCGGCTTTTGTCGACAGCGACTACTGGATCTATATATCGGGCTGGCGTTTTACAATCGATGGTGGCGTGTTCTTGTACGGCGGCCCCGACAATAACCACGGCCTGATCTGCATGCCGTATGATGACTCAAACGTAGATGGTTTGATCCTGAACAACAGCGTTACTTTTCAGATGGACGGTTACTACGCATATTCCTATTTCCCTCCTGTCATCCAAGGCGGCGCGCTAATTCGCGGCGCCATAAACGCGATGATCTATCCGTTTGCCACTTTCCAGATCATTACGGATTCCCCATCCGCAAATGTCTTCCCGTATGGGGATATGGAGTCTTCCGTAACGCTAGAGGAGTGGTTCTCTACCAACCACAGCATCGACCCGTCGTTAGATACAAGTGCGAAGCATAGTGGAACCCAATCGTTGCACCTCCATTTTCCGTCCGGCGCCAATAACTGGTACACCGGTGGCGTAGTCATGCCAGTGCGCCCAGGGCAAACGTCTCTTGCTGATTTCTGGCTCAAGACTACCGGCGTGACATCGGCTGGTATGGGCGGCATCTATATTGCCATGGCCCACATGGATCGAAATCTTAATCCTATCTGGGATGCGGGCATTGCGGTCGTGAATATCCCGGGAGATACGACGGGAAGTGCTTGGCAGCGCTTCGCTCGTGGCGCTCCACCGGCTCCGCCTGGCGCCGTTTACACGTACTTTTACATCCAGGTCGCATGGGATCATCCGTCCAATGACGTCGACATCTGGATTGATGACGTCATCATTAACCAAGCAGGATAGCAAGCATGCCTGACCCGATAAATGCGTCACCGTATCCACGATTGAGCCAATTCTGCGCGGTCTCCATGCCGAAAAAGGCTGGCGGCGGCACCTTCAACTATGAATACCCTGCCAAATGGTCAGTCGCGGTTGGCGACGACCTCGTAGTGGCCGATCACTGGTCCGGAAAGGCTCTGCTGCGTCTGGATGTTCCTGTCGTGGCCGTCGACATTCCAATGCCCGGCATGTGTGAAATGGCGCTCGGATACAGGAGAGGCAAATGGTCGCAGTGACGCAACCGATCACGATCGAAACCGGCACTGACTTCGCTCAGGGCTTCCAACTTCGTCAGGGCGCGAAGTCGACGGACCTTTTGGCGGACCTCGCCGGTGGTTCCGGCCGGGCCCAGCTTCGCACCCAGGCGGGCGGTGACCTCCTGGCCACGTTTGCAGTTGAAATCGATCCCGGCCAATCCCTGGTCTGGCTTCGCCTAAGCCATGCCTTAACGGCCGCACTTTTGGCAGAAAAAGCTGTCTACGACTGCATTTACACCGATGCCTCAGGCATCGAAACGCGTATCGTCCAGGGCGCAGCTACGATAATCCGGAGCGTCACCGAATGATCAATGACGCCGTTGCTATCCTGGCACTTCGGGAAGCGCCGGTTGCAACATTGTCATTCGGACCGACCATCGAAGCCTTGAACGTCACAAAACGGCTGGCGCCGCTTAGTGTCGCACCAAGTGTGCGGGCGATTTCGATCGCGGCTTCGGTGGTCGCGATCGTCATCGAGTTGCCACCTCCGTTTCAGGCCCCAATCGAAGGCGACGAGACACAGGTTCTCCGTCATATTGGCGAGACTGTTGCCGGAACTATCACGGTCGAAGCGGCGGTGCTCCAGACGTTGCGCGAACCGGGGCATGCCGCGTCGATGGTTGTGGTTATCGCCGAACATGCCGCGCAGATACTCGGCGCATCACGGCCATTCACCACGGCTGGCGTTCATATCGTTGGTTCAGCGGCGCATGGGCTGGGCCAACTCGGTCAATCGATCAACGCCGGCTCTGGCCATATGGCGACGACCGTTCAACGGCAGAAGCATCTGGTGCAGTCGAGTATTGCGATTGTCAGCCTCACCGGTCACTCTACCGAGACACTCGGCCATTTAACCGAAGTGTTCTTTACGGATGCCGTCGTGACCACGGCATCACTTCAGACGCTGGGGCGTCTCCGGCAATCTATAGCGGCATCTGGCGGCCACACGGCAGCTATTATGCAAGCGTACGGCCATGTATCACAGAGCTTGCTCGGGACGGTCACAATCACCGGCTCGGCCGCGGGGAGTCTGCGTCATGTCACGCATGCTGGAACTGTAAACGTCGGCATGTTGTCGACAGCCGCGGACAGGTTAAAGCATCTGACGCAGATCGCCACTGTTGGATCGCGAGTTGCCGCCTCGGCATCGCAATCGCTTGGGCATCTGTCTTTGGCGATGGCGGCCAAAGTAGCCGTGCACGGGGGCGGCGCCGAAATGCCGGGTCACATTGGCCAAACGGTCGCCGGTACCCTTACGGATCATGTTGTGGCGGCGCAGACGCTGAAACACCTGATCCGGACCGAAACGGTGACGATTGGCGAACGCGCCGCCGCAGCGCAAACGCTCAAGCATATCGCCCAGACGGTGGCGGGCACAGCGGCCGGTTCGCTCGATACGGTTACGGCCGCTTGGGTATCCGCCTGCACGACGACGCCAAATTCGACGCGCCAAGGTCAGATGGATACGCTGATCACGTCGTTGCGCTCGAACGGGTTGCTGTCGATCCTCGATTGGTTATCGATCTTCGCCTGTCACCAGACGGGTTCGGACGGTGGCGCGGCGGACGGCGTTCGCAACATTCTGTCGCCGAGCAACAAATGGACCCAGCACACCGGCCTGACATGGACGACGGATCGCGGCTGCAAGGGCAGCGGAACGTCAAGTAGCGGTTATTTGACAGGCCCCACAGCCTGGATCGTCAGCGGCCAGCACTATACGCAAAACAGTGCTTCATACGGGGTGGGTGTAAACGTCCAAGGAGCAACACCGGCCTCGACGACTTTTAACGACATCTTGCAAAGCAGTAGCGGCACGTCGAAGAACGTTCTTTGTGCCATGGGCACAAGCGGCAACGTACCTGCAGGCATCAATAATAGCAGCATCGCGCCAACAAGCTCGGTGACAAGTACAACGCGGAAGGGCCTTTGGAGCCTGGTGCGGACCGCAAGCAATGCTTGGACGGGGTATCAAAATTCGACCAGCAAATTCACCGGAACGACGTCCTCGACAACGAACGCTGACACGATGTCGGTCCTTTACTCAGGTAGCGGGACCTCTTCTGTATCCACGAATGACCAGGTTTGTTGCTTCTACTCGGGCGGCGCTTTGACCTCGACGCAGATGACCAATCTCGAAAGCGCCCTAAACACCTATCTGACCGCCATCGGCGCCAATTACCGCTGACGGCAGCTTAATCCGCCGTTTCGGCGGTCATCTTCCCAAGGAAATCATTATGTCTCTGAAGACCTCCAAGGCCTCGGCCTCGGCGCGATGCGCCGCGCATACCGCCCTGCTGAACGGCGGCACCCTGGAACTGCGTACCGGTTCGCCGCCATCGACTCCGGAAAGCACGCAAACCGGCACGGTGCTGTCGACGCATACCTTGCCCAATCCGGCTTTCGGCACACCGGTGACGACCTCGGGCGACGCTGTCGCCACGGCCAACGCCATCACCTCGGTGAGCGCCTCGGCCACCGGCACGGCCGGCTATTTCTGCGCCAAGGATTCGTCGGGCAATCCCGTCGAGATCGGCACGGTGACCGCGACGGGCGGCGGGGGCGATCTGACGGTTGACAATACCTCGATCGCATCCGGCCAATCCATTGCGATCACCACGTGGACGATCACGGATCCGACCTGATCGAGCCGCCGGAGCCCGGTTGACAAATGTGGCGGTGCACAGGCGAATGTGCCGCCTCTTGTCGTCGAAAGCCCATCCTATGACCGTCAATCCGATCCTCAATACCGACAGCTATAAGGCAAGTCACTTTGCCCAATATCCCGCCGGGACGGAGCATGTATTCTCCTATGTCGAGGCGCGTGGCGGGCCGTATTCCAAGGCTCTGTTTTTCGGCCTTCAGGCCATTCTGAAAGCCGAATTCGCCCATCCCGTCACCCGCGCCGATATCGACGAAGCCGAGGCGCTTCTGCCGGCCCACGGCCTGCCGTTTCACAAGGCAGGCTGGGAGCTGTTGCTTAGCCGTCATGGTGGCCGCCTGCCGCTGGAAATCCGCGCCCAGCCGGAAGGCACCATTGCTCCGGTTCACGTGCCGATGATGACGGTGGTCAATACCGATCCAGACTTTCACTGGCTGACCAGCTATGTCGAAACGGCCATGCTGCGCGTTTGGTATCCGATCACCGTGGCGACGATCAGCCGCGGCGTGCGCGACCTGATCCGCGCGGCCTTGGTCAAGACCGCCGATGCGCCGGATACCGAACTGCCATTCAAGCTGCACGATTTCGGCGCTCGCGGCGTGTCGTCGGAGCAGTCGGCGGCTCTGGGCGGAATGGCGCACCTGGTCAACTTCCAGGGCAGCGATACCTTGAGCGCCATTGTCGCCGCCAAACGCTTTTATGGCGAGGCGCTCGCCGGCTTCTCGATCCCGGCCGCCGAGCACTCGACGATTACCAGTTGGGAACGCGCCAACGAAGTGGCGGCCTATGCCAACATGGTGGCGCAATTCGGCAAGCCGGGATCGCTGTTCGCGGTTGTGTCGGATTCTTACGACCTTTACCACGCCGTCGACCATCTGTGGGGCGAGCAGTTGCGCCAGAGCGTGATCGACAGTGGCGCTACCCTGGTTGTGCGCCCCGACAGTGGCGATCCGGTCGAGGTGGTGTCGAAGACGCTGCACCTGCTGGCCAATCGCTTCGGCACAACGACCAATAGCAAGGGCTACCGCGTGCTCAGCAACGTCCGCGTCATCCAGGGCGACGGCGTCAATCCCAAAAGCATCGCCGCCATCCTCGAGCGCATCATCGGGGAGGGCTTCAGCGCGTCGAATATCGCCTTCGGCATGGGCGGGGCTTTGCTGCAGAAGTGCGATCGCGACACCATGGCGTTCGCCTATAAGGCCTCGGCGGCGCGCGTCGGCGGCGCCTGGCGCGACGTCTACAAGGATCCGGTCACCGACAGCGGCAAACGTTCCAAGCGCGGGCTGTTGGGATTAGCTAAGACCATTGATGGTTTCGAGACCTTGGCCGTGCGCGACGGCGATTTCCAGGGCGTCGACGGCCGCCGCAATGTGCTGGAGCCCGTGTGGCGCAATGGCGAGCTTTTGCGCGACGAAACCTTCGCCGATATCCGCGCCCGCGCTGCGGCGTTCGACTGACACTGACCCAATAATCACAAGTCTTTCAGCCGCCCTTCGGGGCGGCTTTTTTGTTGCCCGAAGGAGGGCCTTTCATGTCCACCCCATCCACCGTCAATCAGGTCTATGCCTTTCTCAAATCGCTGGAGACCGCAGCACTCAATTCGGCCAATGCCGAGGTCAAAGCGTTCGGCCAAGCGATGACCGACGCCGTCGGCAAGTTCGAAGCCGCCGTTCCCGGCCTGGCTACTGAAGCCGTCAATGCCGGCATCGCCGCGCTGACCGCCAAGGAGCCGATCTTCGGCATCCTGGTGCCGCTGGAAAGCGTCATCGATCCGCTGGTCAGCGGCGTCGCCCAGACGTTTGAGACCATGCTGATCAAGGGCGCGGTGGCGGTGCCCGTCGCTTCGGTCCCTCAGGCGCCGGCGGGCCAATAAACGCCACCTCACAACCGCCGATGCTGACGACCCTGGCCGTCAAGGCCGCCGTCGGCATCGCCGCGCTATGCGGGCTCAGCCTCGATCCGCGCGACAAGGGGCTGATCGCCGCCGTGGCACTGATCCTCGGCCTGTTGGGTGACGCCATCGCCGCGCATTTTCATCTCAAAACACAGAAAGGGCCGTGACATGGCCATGCGAACCAGCCTCGCCGGGCAGGACTTCATCCGTCGCGCCGAAGGGCAGGGCGGCGCGCCTGTCTTGAAAGCCTATGCCGATCCCGGTGGGGTTTGGACCATCGGTTTCGGCACCATCCGCTATGCCGACGGCGCGCCGGTCAAGGCCGGCGATAGCTGCACGGCTGTCGAGGCCGAAGCCTGGTTCGTGCAAGCGCTCACTGTGCCGGAAAACGCCATCAACCATTTGGTCCAGGTGGCGCTGACCCAGCCGCAGTTCGACGCCCTGGCAAGCTTTATCTATAACGAAGGTGAGGGCAATTTTGCCGGTTCGACCCTGCTCAAATTGCTCAATCAGGGCCGTTTTCGAGATGCTGCGGCGCAGTTCGGCCAATGGACCAAGGTGCGCGTCAACGGTGTCCTGATGCCATGCGCCGGTCTGGCGGCGCGGCGGGCGGCAGAGCGGGACCTGTTCCTTTCCGGCACCGCAGACGGGACAGGGACGGTGACATGAGCGAGCGACCCACCGTTGCCGGTAATCTGGCGCGCATCGAAAAGCATGAGGCGGTTTGCGCCGAACGTTATCGCCGTATCGATGCCAATCTGATGGCCATGAAAGAAGCCCATGCCACCGCGGCCGCTGATCATAAGGACGAGATCAGAGCGCTCAGGAGCGTGATATCACGGCTGGTGTGGTTTGTGTTGGCCACTTTGGTCGCTTGCACCGGCGGCGCTATTGGCATGATCTTCGCCCTGGTGACGCGGGCGAATTAGTCCCCGTCCATACGTGCCTTCAGCGCCATCTCCAGCGCCTCGACGTGCAGGAGCAGACAGCGACGAAAAGCGGTATCGATAGCTTCGGCGATGTCAGCCTGACCAGCCTGCTGCGCTGTATCGCGCGCCTGCTCCAACAGGTCGAGAACCTCCTGAACGCGAGTGGTGCGGTGATCGGCAGTTTCCATGGTCATTCCCCCAAATGACATGTCGTTGAACGGCGTTTGAAAGTCGTCGCTCAACCAGTCCTTGCTTTGACGCACCTTTCGACAATCGTCAAGCTTCGATCGCGGACTATTGATTCGCACATCTCCGACGCTAAGTTTAACATTATTTCACACGTATTGCGCGTATTCCTTAAAGCGGACTTTGTCACGTGTGTAGAAATAGACCCGCTATGGTCGAAATCGGGGAACTTGCTTGGAACTAATCTGCTAATGATTGACATTGCCGCGTTTATATAAGAAACGGTCTCAAAAGCGACTTTTAACCACCGAAAATTATTCGCGAAACTACGCCCGGCGCGAAGTCATGACCCTCAGGAAGGATCTAGTCTTTGAACGAATCTGACACGAACGCGCCCCACAGTGTTGATCTTCACGTCGGCGGCCGTGTCCGTATGCGCCGCAAATTTCTCGGCCTGAGCCAGGAGGCCCTGGCCGACCAGATCGGGTTGACCTTCCAGCAGGTGCAGAAGTACGAGCGCGGCACCAATCGCATCAGCGCGTCCAAGCTGTACGACATTGCCCGTGTGTTGAAGGTGCCGGTCGGCTATTTCTTTGATGGATTCGAAGGCAGCGCGGGTGTGGACGGCACCTCGGCGTCGGAAACCGAAGCGGCGGTCCATGGCTTCCTGATGACCACCGAAGGCATCGAACTGGCTGAAGCGTTTCCGCGCATCAAAAACGCCAAGTTCCGCCGCCGCATTCTTGAGCTGGTGCGCACCCTGACCGAGACCGAAGACTAGTCCATTAATTAGTCCGTTAACGGCAATTTACGGTTCATTAAGCATAAATCCGCCAAAAATCCTGTAAATCCAATGGCCGGAGAATCACTCCGGTCGTGGGCGGGAGAGTATGGACCATGCCGATACCGTTGGGGCTCGACGCGCTTAATGCCCGCGTCAGCGTCCGGGGCCGCATGCGGATTTTAAGCGTGCTGATGATCATACCGGTCATTGTGGCCGGTTGGTCGCTGTATGGCGCGCTGAGTACCGGTGCCGATACCGCACGTGCGGAGTTACGTGGCAATAGTGAGTTGCAGGGCGTGTGGCCGCTGCTGACGCAAGGGGCGGAGGGCCAGACGGCCAATCCGTCCGACGTCGTTGCGCTGACGCTGGAAGGCGGACAGAAGAAGGCCGACTTCACCACGGCCGATGCCACGGCACTGGACGGCACCAAGGGCGCCGAACTGATGAGCGCTGCCGCCGATATCGCCGATACCGTCGCCGATAAAGCCGGGCTCAGCCACGACGGCAATCCCGACAGCTTTTATCTCGCCGATGCCATCGCCGTGCGTGCACCGGGCTTTGTGGTCGCGGCGCAAAAACTCTACGCCGCCAATCGCTCGGGCTCTTCTGCCGGCCTGCCGGCGGCGCGCGCCGCTTTCGATGCCGCGCTTTCGGATCTGACCGCTTCGCTGACCAAGGCCGGTGATTTCAGTACTGCCAAGACGTTGAGCCCGGAGGCCAGCCGCGCCCAGGACGCGCTCAATGACGCCGCCGCCGACTTCCGCAAGACCCCGACGATCGAGCATTTCAGTGCCACGGTCGACGCGACCACCCAGGTCTTCGGGACCGCCCGTCATGATCTCGATGTCGTGCTCAAGCACCGCGTCCGCGCCATCAACAGCCATCTGATCGAAACCTTGGGCAGCGTCACCCAGTGGCTCCTGTTCGCCCTGCTGGCGGTTCAGGTCATCGGCGGCGGGCTCGACCGGCGCCTGCGGGCGCTGGCCATGCTGATGCAGCGCATGGTCAATGGCGAAACCGTCCAAGCCATTCCCTATCTCGAAGACGGCCACGAAACCGGCGCCATCGCCGATGCCCTGATCACCTTCCAGGACGCCATCACCGAAGCGGCGCAACTGCAACGCATGCAGACGCAGAAGGCGATCACCATGGTGGATTCGCGCCGTCAAAGCATGCTCGACCTGGCTGACGAGTTCGAACGCAACCTGCTGACCGTGGTCGACGATCTGGGCGATGCCACCCGCGCCTTGAACGACTCGGTCGGCGCGCTGCGCGGCGACGCTGAAACGACGTCGATGCGCACAGGGGCTGCGGCCGCCGAGATCGACGCCAATACCGCGGGCGTGCAGTCGGTCGCCGGCGCCACCGAGGAAATGGCCGCCTCCAGCCAGGCCATCGCCGACCAGGCCGCCCACGCCGATACCACTGCGGCGGGCGCTTCGGCCCAGGCCGAGGAGGCGATGGCCGTCGTCGTCGAGATGAACGCCGCCGCCGACAGTATCGGCCAGGCGGTCGAACTGATCGGCCGCATCACCGCTCAGACCAACCTGCTGGCGCTCAACGCCACCATCGAGGCGGCGCGCGCCGGTGAGGCCGGGCGCGGCTTCTCGGTCGTGGCGTCGGAGGTCAAGGCGCTGGCCAAGCAAACGGCCAAGGCGACCGAGGAAATTACCTCTCAGGTCCAGGGCGTGCAGGCCGCGACCGCGCGCGCCGGCGCTGCCATGGAGCGCATCTCGCAGTCGGTGGTCCAGTTGCGCGATATCTCCCGCGCCATTTCGCAATCGGTGTCGCAACAGACCCAGGCCGTGGGCGAAATCTCACGCTCGACCGCCGAAGTCGCGGCCTCAGCCTCGCGCATTTCCCAAACCATCGGCGAGGTCAGCGTCACCGCAGATCGCACCGGCGAACGTGCCCGGGCTTCGGCCGGATCGCTGGAGGCGCTGTCCGACACGGTCATCGCCTTGCGCACGGCGGCGGACGCGTTCCTAGGTGGGGTGCGCGCCGCCTGAGGCCTTGCCTCACAGATGGCGGCGTGAGAGAAGCGCCGGCGTCACCCCGACCCGAGGATATCGATGACTTCATCGCGCTGGAAATTGCTGGCCTTCGCTGTCGTCTCGGTTCTATCGGCCGCGGCGGTCATGGGCTGGGGCCTGTATCTGCAAGGCCATCGCCCGCACGTGCTCGATGCCGCCCATGGCTATACCATCGCCGTGACCCAAAACGGCCAGACCTTTTACCTCAGCCCGGTCGATCAGTACGTCTTCTTCGGCCTGTTCGTCTGGCTGGTGGTCACGGTCGTCGCCATGCAATTCTATGTCCGCGCCTCACGCCGCAAGGCGCGGGCGCAGTAGCGCTCAGCCCGCCGGACGCTTGCGGAAGAAGGCGGCCAGGCCGGATGGCTGCCCGGTATTGAGCACATTGTGCTCGAACACGCCGCCCAGCCACACCAGCTCGATCGCCATAAAGGCCAGCATCAGCGCCGTGGTGCCGACCAGCTCGAAGGTCTGCACCCCCGTGCCCAGCCGCGCGAGCATGGCGAACGGCGTATAGACCGGGATCCACGACAGGACCTTGGGGAACAGCCCGTTGGGATCGTGGATCATGCTGGTCATCATCAGCGAGTAGGGGATGACGATCAGCATCAGGATGGGCTGCAGATAGCCCTGGGCGTCCTGCATCGAATTGGAGGTCGAACCGACCGCCAGCAGGATCATCGAGATCATGATGAAGCCGCAGACGAAATAGGCGATGACCTGGGCGATGATCCACGGGGAGCCGATCGAGGTCAGGGCGGGCTTGAGCACATCGACGAGCTGGCCATGGAAACCGTAGGCCGCCACGGCCGCGCATCCGCCCCAGAAGGCGACCGTGGTCAGGCCGAGGCCAACGACGGCCAGAAGCTTGCCGTACATCAGCTGACGCGGGCTCATGCAGGCCAGCAGCGACTCGATCAGCTTGTTGGAGCGCTCTTCGACGACGCCGAGCAGCATCTTGGTTCCTGAGGCCATGACCGAGATGAACAAAAGATAGGTCAGGGCCATGGGCAGGGCCGAACGCACCAGGATGTCGCCCTGGCTCTGGCCGGCCGGCGGCGCTGAGACGGCGATGACCGGCTCGACATTGAGCACCTGCTGCGCCTTGGCGGCATCGAGCCCGGCACTGGTCAGGGCCTCGGTGCGCAAGGTCTGGGTTAGCTCATCGTGCGTCAGGTCGATCAGGCCGTTGTCGTTACGGCCAGTCCAGACGCGCAGGCCCGGGTTCGACCACGAAAAATCCTTGGGAATATAGATGGCGGCGGCGAGCGGACGCGGTCCGGCCGAGGTTGCCATCTTGCTGTTGAGCAGGGGCGCCACAGTGCGGGCAAAGGTATCGGCGCTGGACGCGTCGACATTGGCCGGCACGTTCACGGCATAATAGTTTTCCGATGGCGGCGAAAAGGCCGGCGCGTCCTTGGGCAGGTGCGGCGTCAGGCGTGCAACGACCGGGGCGGCGCCACCGGCGGCCTCGAAGGCCTGCGCGTCCGTATCGGAGAACCAGCGCCGTGCATCGTTGAGACTGGCCGGCGCATAGGCTTCGACGTGCCAGCGGTTCACGTAGTGCGCCAGTTCCGACATCACCGCGCGCTGATGGTCGGCATCGATGCGCTTTTCGATCACGGGCGCATAACGGCCGGTGGCGTCGGAAATCATGAAGGCGATGCCCTGAGGCGGCTGCATCAGGACCTGGCCGCCAATCATGACGATCAGCGCCAGCGGCACCGAGAGCAGGGTCAGGCGGTAACTGCGCGTCTTGGCGGCCGTGCGGTATTCGCGGGCGGCGACGAGGAAGATGTGCTTGAGATAGCCGATCATTGCGCCGCTCCGTTGGCCGCGTGGTGGCCGACCAGGTGCAAAAAGACGTCGTGCAGGCTGAGCTGCGGACGGGTGAAATCGCGCAAGGCGACGCCGTGTTCGGTGCAATACTGCAAAAGGTCGCCGCCATCGGCGCCGGGCGTCATCTCGACCGACCAGGTGATCCAGCCATCCTTGTCGCTCTGGCGCGTCGCCTTGGCGACACCGGGCAGGCCTGACGGATCGCCTTTTGCCGTCAGCCGCAGATGCTGGGGCAGGGCGGCGCGGGCCTCGTCCTGCGTGCCCTCGAAGACGCAGCGTCCGGCGGACAGCATCAGCAGGCGATCGCACAGACGCTCGGCGTGCTGCATGATGTGGGTCGAAAAGATCACCGTGGCGCCATTGGTGCGTGCCTCGGCAATGACGGTCTCCAGCAGGCCCTGATTGACCGGATCGAGGCCGGAAAACGGCTCGTCGAGGATCAGCAACTGCGGCTGGTTGACCAGGGCGCAGGCCAGCTGCACCTTTTGCGCCATGCCTTTGGACAGCTTGTCGACACGCGACCTGGCCCAGTCGCCGATCTCGAAGCGCTCGAGCAGTTTCAGGCCCTCGGTGCGCGCCCGGCCGGTGCTCATCCCCTTCAGCTGGCCGAAATAGACGACCGTCTCGATCGCCGTCATGTCGCGATAAAGCCCGCGTTCCTCAGGCAGGAACCCGATATGCTCAGCGTTGCCTCGTCCGGGACGCTGCGACAGAATCGAGACGCTGCCTTCGGTCGGGCGAATGATGTCGAGCATCATGCGCAACGATGTCGTCTTGCCGGCGCCGTTGCCGCCGAGAAACCCGAAGATGATGCCTTCCGGCACGGCGAAGCTTAGGCGGTCGACGGCGGTGAAATCGCCGAAGCGCTTGGTAACGCCGTCAAAAACAATCGCGGACATTTGCATCCCCCTTGGCCTGTTCTACCACGGCGGCCGGACGGAGCAAGCGCCTGATTTGACTTGCTTGTCGGCGTCGGGCACATCGGAGCGCAACCAAGAGGGCGATGATGCGGCGATTTCTGACCGGACTGATCTGGCTTCATGCCGCGACGCTGCTCCTGATGGCGATCAATGAGGCGTTCATCGCCGCGCACGGCAGCATCAAGGCCAATCTTCTGTTCCTGGCGGCCAATCTGCTGGGCGGGCTGGGCTTTGTGGTGTGTATTGCCATATCGCCGGTGATGACCGGGCTGTTCGTGCGCCGCGCCTTGCGTCAGCGCCGTTTTGCCTGGAGTGCTGCGATTATCGCCGCCGATCTGGCCAAATACGGACTGTTCTACGTCTATTGGCGTCAGGATCTGTGGCTGTTCGTGCCGGCTCTGATCATCGGCGCGGCACAGTTCTGGGTCTTGCGCCGGTTTGAAGACAAACCAGCCTGAACCTAAAATGGTCCCAAGCCCAAAAATGGGCCCAAGCCTTAAAACGGGAGAAGGCCCGGATCGTGAAATCCGGGCCCTCGTGGTGCCGTATGGCAGGATTGAACTGCCGACCTCAGCCTTACCAAGGATGCGCTCTACCACTGAGCTAATACGGCGAAGGAGAGCGCCTATAGCCAATGTTTCGGGCCCGGCAAAGCGAAAAATCGCCGCGCTTGCAATTATTCCCCGCTTTTCCTATCCCTGCGCCGGAAATTCACCGGGTGCGCTTATGACCGACCGCGAAAATTCACCTGAAAATAAAGGGCCTGAAAACCAGGGAGCAGGGGGCGACGCTTCGAAAAAGCGCCCGCATCGTTCGACCTCCCAGGGTTTCCGCGACCAGCGGGCCTCGGCGCTCAACGCCGCCCTGCGCGAAAATCTGCGCCGCCGCAAGCAGGCCGCGCAAAGCGAAACCGGTGATTCTCAAGGCCCGAACGACGCTCACGAAAATGCGAAGGGCGACGGCACGCCCAAGCGCTAAAATCCCTGTTGCGCGTCCCCTAATGTCATGTAAGACCGCACCTTTCCGCCGGCGTTCGGCGGATGAGTGGATAACGACATCTATGGACCGTATTGCCATCGAGGGCGGCAGCCCTCTGTTCGGAGACATCCCCATTTCCGGCGCGAAGAATTCAGCGATCAAGCTGATGGCCGCGTCGCTTCTGACCTCCGAACCGGTGCGGCTGACCAATATGCCACGCCTGGCCGACACCCGGCTGCTTGGCCGGCTGCTGCAGCGCTTCGGCTGCGGCATCAGCGAGACCGACGGCCCCGATGGCCCGGAGACGCTGCTTCATACCCCTGAAATTACCTCGGCCTTTGCGCCCTATGATCTGGTGCGCCAGATGCGTGCCTCGTTCAACGTGTTGGGCCCGCTGCTGGCGCGTACCGGCCACGCCAAGGTGTCGCTGCCTGGCGGCTGCACCATCGGCGCGCGGCCGGTCGATCTGCACCTGAAGGCGCTTGAAGCGCTGGGCGCGCACATCGACATGCACGAGGGCTACGTCTTCGCCCAGGCCCCGCGCGGCCTGAAGGGCGGCGAGATCACCTTTCCCTTCGTCAGCGTCGGCGCCACTGAACACGCCCTGATGGCCGCCGTCCTGGCCCGCGGCACGACAGTGATGACCAATGCCGCCTGCGAGCCGGAAATCGTCGACCTGGCCGACTGCCTCAATGCCATGGGGGCCAAGGTGTCGGGTGCCGGCACGACGACGATCACGGTCGAAGGTGTGACCAGCCTGAAGGGCGCGACCTGGGACGTCATCTGCGACCGCATCGAAGCCGGCACCTATGCGGTGGCCGGCGCCATGGCCGGCGGCCAGGTGCGCCTGACCAAGGTGCGCCCGGAGCTGATCGCCATCCTGCTCGACAAGCTGGTCGAGGCCGGCTGCGAGGTCACCCACGGCGAAGGCACGGTCACCATCAAGCGCGATCCGGGCGCCCCCCTCAGCCCGGTCGATGTCACTACCGGCGTCTATCCGGGCTTTGCCACCGACCTGCAGGCGCAGTTCATGGCGCTGATGACCCTGGCCTCGGGCGAGAGCGTCATCCGCGAGACCATCTTCGAAAACCGCTTCATGCACGTGCCGGAACTCGGCCGTCTTGGCGCCGACATTTCGGTCAGTGGCGGTGAGGCGAGGGTCAAGGGCGTTTCCGAACTGCGCGGCGCTCAGGTCATGGCGACCGACCTGCGCGCCTCGGCGTGCCTGGTCATTGCCGGCCTGGCGGCACGCGGCGAAACCATCATCAACCGCGTCTATCACCTCGACCGCGGCTTCGAGCGCCTGGAAGCCAAGCTCTCCGGCTGTGGCGCCAATATCCGCCGCTTAAAGAGCGACGAGCTCGTCACGGAAGAGGAATAATGGCCCTGTTCGCCCGCAATCCGGTGGCCAGGCCGCTGCGCCTGACGGCAGAGGAGGCCGGCGATGTGCAAACCATCGCCGCCTTGCTGCAGGACGCGGCCCTGCGTACCGGCGACATGGCCTATGATCGCTCAGGCAAGCATTTTACCGTGCGCATGAACCGCTTCTGCCATGAAGGCGGCGCGGGCGTGCCGCTGCGGGCGCCGTCGGTGCTTCGCCTGTCGTGCGTCACGCGGGTGCAGATGCGCGGCCTCGATCTCGCCAAATCGACGCAGGCGCTGGCCTTGCTCGATATCGAGGTCGAAGCGCTCGAAGCGCCGGCCCATGCGCTGACCCTGCGTTTTGCCGGACCACAACATCCCGACGTGCGCATCGAGGCCGAATGCATCGACGTGCTGCTGATGGACTTGGCCGCGCCGCGCCGCGCCCGCGTGGCGCCGAATCATGATTAAAGTGGCTCTATGAAAATCGCCCGTATCGACATCGATGAAGCCTCGCTGAGTTCGCCTTCGGACCAGATCGACCATGAGCGCAAGGTCGCCATGTTCGACCTGATCGAAAAGAACAGCTTCGTCCCCGAAGGCGCGGAAACCGCCGGCGTTACCGGGCCGTTCGACCTGCGCCTGGCCGAGGAAGACAATCGCCTGGTGTTCGATATCACCGCCCCCGGCTACGCCCGCAAGATCATGCTGTCGCTGTCGCCGTTCAAGACGATGTTTCGTGACTACAAGATGATCTGCGACAGCTATTATGAGGCGCTGAAAAACGCCACGCCGTCACAGATCGAGTCGATCGACATGGGCCGCCGCGGCGTCCACAACGAAGGCGCCGAACTGCTGACCGAGCGGCTGAAGGGCAAGATCGATATCGACCATGAAACGGCGCGCCGGCTGTTCACCCTGATCAACGCCCTGCACGTACGCGCCTAGCGCGAAATTTCGCTGTACTTAGCGTTCATAAGGAGTAGGCTCCTTGCGCCGATGCACGGGGCCGCGTCGGCGCGTGGGGGACATCGCCTGACGGCCGCGTATCTTGCCTGACATGTCCGAACCCGGAGAACCAACGGTCCGCCCGGCCTCTGAGCGCCGCGCGGGTGTCATCGAGAGGAGAGTGCCATGAAGTATGCGTATCTCGTTCCTGCCGCGGCAGTTATGGTTTTGGCGGCGTCGTCCGCCCTGGCGCAAAACACCTATGTGCAGAATCCCGGCAGTTCGGGTAATCCCGGGGCGATGATCCACGCCGCGGCCTACAGCTCGGGGACAGTCGGCGGTCACAACATGCATTCCATGGGGCACTACTACGCCAAGGAGCAGATGCTGGAAAACGGCCGCACCATGTTGCGCGACATCAAAAAGCAGTTGGCCGTTGCCAAGACCGACGAAGAGCGTCAGGCTCTGCTTGAGCGCAAGCATCAGATCGAAGACGCCATGATCGATGCGCAGCAAAGGTACTGACCGAGCCAGCTTTTTACGCGCCTAAGCCCTTTTCACGTGCCTAAGTCCAACTTGAAATCGCCCGGTGTCTGAGCGCCGCGCGACCAACCCAGAGGAGAGTTGCTATGAAGTTTGCCTATCTCATCCCCGTTGCCGCCGCTCTGACCTTGACCGCGGGCCCTGTCCTGGCTCAGGCCTACCAGAATCCCGGCGCCGACGGTAATCCGGGCGCCTATATTTCCGGCGCCAATGCCAACAAGAATTTTTCCGGCATTTCGCAAATGGACCCGGACCATCTCGGCAATCTGACCACAAGCGACAAGGCCGACATGCTCGAGCGCGGCCGCGTCATGCTGCGCGACCTCAAGAAGCAGATCGCCGAAGCGAAGACCGATGAAGAGCGTCAGGCCCTGATCAAGAAAAAGCAGGACGTTGAACACGCCATGATCGAGGTCCAGCAATCGAATTGATGAAGGGTATCGAGATGTTGAAAGCCATGTCTTTGATTTCCCTGGCGGCCGTCTTCGTGGCGGCGCCGGCCCTGGCCCAGTCCAACAACCAGATGCCGTCAAACGAGGGTAATCCGGGCGCCCTGGTCATGGCCAATGCCATGCATCAGAACGACTACGGCCTGTCGCAGGACAGTCCTATGGCGGGTCACATAGACCCGCATCACCTGACGCGCGCTCAAAAAGCCGCCATGCTGGCGCACGGCCGGCGTATGTTGCACGATCTCGATCGTCAGATTGCTCATGCGAGCTCGGCCGACGAACACGACCGCCTGGTTAATCAGGAGGATCGCGTTCGCGACGCGATGGACGACGTGTCGAATATGCCGACGATCGACTAATGATCGCCCGGGGCACGGCTGCCGTTATCATGCGGCCGTGTTCCGGGCGAACGTCGTTCGGCGTAACCTTATGATTTTCTTATAATTTATTAACCGGTTGCCGTTCATCCGCGGTTCATCAACGCGGCCGAAAACGGGCGGTAAAACGGCCGTTCGCCGCATCCGGGGCGACGGTTTGTCCATTTGGTCTTATTCGAGGGCAAAAGCCCCGAAATGACCTCAGGGCCGCCCCACGGATGTCCGTCGTGCTCCCCATTATCATCACAGGCCCCGTGAGGGCCCGGCGCGCTGCCTCAGCGTGACCTTTTTGAGAAAATGGAGAGCACACCATGAAGACCCTGATGATCGCCGGGCTCGCCGCCCTGGCTGCCGCCGTTGCCGTTCCCGCCTTTGCCCAGGATAGCGGTGCTGCCGCCACCTCGGGCGTTTACGGCTCGGCCGGTATTATCGGTGACAAGACCCACCGCACCGACGCCAACCTGAACGGCCTCGACCTGCGCGTCGGCGACCGCTTCAACCGCAACTGGGGCGTCGAAGGCGAGGCGGCTTTCGGCACCAACAAGGACTCGACCGCGACGGGTGATTATCGTCTGAAGGACAAGGTCGGCGTCTATGGCGTCGGTTATGTACCGGTCGGTGATTTCGACCTGCTCGGCCGCGTCGGTGTCGCCGATACCCAGATGAAGGTCCCGGCCGGCGCGACCAAAAACGAGACCGGCACCTCGCTCGACTACGGCGTCGGCGCCCAGTACCACATGGCCCAGGGCTATGCCGTCCGCGCCGATATCACAAAGTCGGACTATAACGACCATCGTGGTAACGCGACGGCTTCGACGCTCAGCCTGGTCAAGGCGTTCTAAGCAACCCGGGTATCATAATCCCGCAACAAGCCCTTCCGGGAGACCGGGAGGGCTTTGTCGTCTACGCAGAGCGCAGGCCTGCTGCCTCCGTCGCGCGGTGTTTGATCTCCCTCCGAAACGCTTGCGTTTCGGCAAGCGCGACCGCGCGCCCGAACGGATGTGAGGCAAGCCATGCGGCGCTTGAGCTTAATAAACACTTCCTTCTTGAAGCCTTTGGGTATAAAGGGCGCAGGATTCCTTTCCCGTCTGTGAGTCTCGCCTCGTATTGTGCGAACTCCGCTTGAGGGCCCGTATGGCTAAAGAAGAACTTCTCGAATTCCCCGGCACAGTTGTTGAACTGCTGCCCAATGCGACCTTCCGCGTCAAACTGGAAGAGTCGGGGCACGAAATCATCGCCCACACTGCCGGCAAGATGCGCAAAAACCGCATCCGCGTGCTGGCCGGCGACCGTATCATGGTCGAAATGACGCCCTATGATCTGACCAAGGGCCGCATCACCTATCGCTTCAAGTAAATCCGTGACGGCGCCCTTGGTCCTGGCCAGTGCCAGTCCGCGCCGCTTGCAATTGCTGGCGCAGATCGGCATCGTCCCCGATGCGGTGGTGGCGGCCGATCTCGATGAAAGCCCCCTGAAAGACGAAACCCCGCGCCAGCTGGCGCTGCGTTTGGCCGTGGCCAAGGCGCAGGCTGTTGCCGAAAAGCGGCCCGGCGACTTCGTTCTGGGCGCCGATACGGTGGTGTGCGTCGGCCGCCGCGTCCTGCCCAAGGCTGAAACCCCGGCCGAGGTCGAAGACTGCCTGCGCCTTTTGTCCGGGCGCGGTCACCGCGTCATCACCGGCGTCTGCGTTATTGCGCCGTCGGGCAAGGTGTCGTCGCGCGCGGTTGAAACCCGCCTGCAGACCAAGCGGCTGAGCGACGCCGAAATCAGCGCCTACGTTGCAAGCGGCGAGGGCATAGGCAAGGCCGGCGGTTATGGCATCCAGGGCCGCGCCGGCGCCTTTATCATCTCGCTGACCGGCTCGTTCACCGGCGTCGTCGGCCTGCCGGTCTACGAGGCCCAGGCCCTGTTGACCGGCGCGGGGTATGTGGGGCGCAAGGCGTGATCCGCCTGCGCTATGAAAGCCGCTTCGGCCTGGCGCGCGGCGCGGTGTTTGCCGGCAATCTTCCCATTCTCTTCCTCGGAGGCCTTGAACGCGACCCCGCCATAGGTGTCCTCGGCACGCGATCGGTGGCGCGCGTGACCGGTGTTGGGGCGGTGAGCTTTCTCGCCTTGGCCGACGGCGCCGAGGCCGTTCTCGACGCCCCGCAGGCGGTCGCCGCCAAATTGACCGAAGGCGCCATGGTCGAGATCACGATCACCGCCGAGGCGCGCGCGGGCAAGGCGGCCGTCGCCAGGTGGATCGCGGCCGCCGAAGGCGATCCGCGCCGCCTGTCGTCCGTTCTGACGCTGAAAGAACGGCTTATCGAGCGGGCGCAGACCCTGCTTGGCGCGACACCGGTCGAAGACGACGACGGCGACCTCGATGCCGCCGCCGACGAGGCCCTGTCGCCGTCCGGCCCGCTGCCCGGTGGTGGTCATCTGTGGATCGAGCCGACGCGCGGCCTGATCGCCTGCGACGTCGATACGGGAGCACAGGGCCGCGATGCCGCCAAACGCGCCAACGAGGCCGCCGTCACCGAGCTCGGCCGCCGCCTGAAGCTCTCGGGTCTTGCCGGACTGATCGTCACCGATCTCGTCGGCCGCAAACACGACGCCGAGCGTCTGCGCGCCTTGCTGACGGAGGCTTTTTCCCCCGAAGACATCATTATCGGCCCGATCGGCAAGTTCGGCACGATGGAATTCGTCCGTCCGTGGGGCACATGCCCGGCCGCCCACGTCCCGGCCGCCTTGCGCACCGCCGCCCGTCTGCTGCGCGACGCCGTCGGCGCCAATGATGGCCGCCCGGGGCGCCTCCTGACCTTGCGCGCGCCGCACGACGTCCTAGATATCATGCGGCCGCTGCTCAAAGGCTCGTTGGATCCGCTCAGCCCGCTGATCCGCCTGGAGCCCGGCCCGATTCCGGAGATTATCGCCCCATGACCACCCGTTCCTGCGTTCGCTGCCATACGCCCTATGAGACCGATCTCGGCGAAAATGCCGCCAAAAGCTATGCGCCGTTTTGCTCCAAGCGCTGCGCCGACGTCGATCTGGTCCACTGGTTGAAAGGCGATTACGCCATCAGCGACGACGGCCAACTGACGGTGGAAGAAGACGACGCACCGCCGGCGCCAACCGTTCAGGTTTCCTACGACGACGAATAGGCGAGGGCGGGCGACATCGTCCGTCAGCGGACGGTGGAGAAAATGCCGCGCGCCTGTTTTTGGCTCTGGACAACGGTTTTCGGCTCGCCTATAGACCTGCCTCCCGCCGGGGTCTTAGGGCCCGACGCGAAGGCCTGGATAGCTCAGTTGGTAGAGCAGCGGATTGAAAATCCGCGTGTCGCTGGTTCGATTCCGGCTCCAGGCACCATTTCTTCCCAATGACGTATAAATCAGTATGCGATGACGGCGTCGGCCAGTTGCCCGGTCATCTGGCTCAGTCCCGTGGCATAGCCTTGCGGGGAGGCGTCGACCGGGCCGCTTTGCAGGCGCAGGCTATGGCTCGTCGTGAGCGGGCGCGGGGCCGCGCGCGCATCGGATTTGATGGACACCGTGCGCGTCCAGGTCACATCCATGACGAGCCCTGACGCCGTGCGATTGACGCTCAGCACCGTGACCATGATCGTCGCCGTGCCCTCCGGGATCGGCCCGGCATCGGGCAGCAGGTCGCCTGAGGGCAGGCGCGCATTGAGATCGCTTTCCAGGGCCGAACGGATCAGTTGCCCAAGCGGCGCGCCCCAATGGTCGAAATCGTCGACCTTGAGCTGGCTGGCGCCCGATTGTTCGACTACCTCGCCGCGATCGAGCACGGCGGGCACATAGACCTGACCGATGCGTACGGGCGGACCGGCATAGGCTGCCGGCGGTGCGGCGGGCGGGGTGGCGTCGAGCGTGTAGAAGCGCGTCGGCGGGCTGTGGCCGCAACCGGCCAGGGTCAAAATTGCCGGCAAAAGGATAAGAAGCGGCTTTTGCATGATCATTCTTTCGGTTTGCCCTTGATCACCGCTTCCGGGTGACGCTGCAGGTAGTCGGCCAGCCCCTTCACCGCGCGCGCCGCTTCGGTGACCTGCTCGATGGCGGCGGGCAGGTTGGCGTCCTGGCGGCCGCCCGTGCCGCTCATCACCCCGTTGGCGGCGGAGGCGGCGCTTTGCAGGTCGTCGGCGGTCTGGTTCAGCTTGTCGACCAGCGGGCCGATCTTCGGTTTGACGTCGGCGGTGATGTCATCGATAGCGCGCAGACTCTTGTCGAGATGGTCGAGGCTGTCGTCGATCTTTGGCGAGCTGATCAGCGACTTCAGCCGCGACGTTACCTGGCGCACGTCGTCGCCGATGGCCGCGATCGGGATGGCATTGAGCTTGGTCAGGATGGCGTCGGCCTTGTCGGTCAGAGAGCCGGCATCGGCGCCCGTCGCGGCTGGGACGAGCGGATAGGTCTCGGTCGTCTGCAAGCCGCCACGACCGGTCACAGAGGTTTTGACCAGGATGAGGTTGCGTGGCCCAAGCAACGGCGGATCCTGTGAGACGCTGACGCGGTAGCCGTGCCGGATCATGCCGGTCAGGGCGCGGTCGGCGACGGCGCGCCAGTCCTGTACCGCCGTCTGATCGACACCCGGCACGTGCAGCCGTTGCGGATAGATGACGAAGGTCACCGGATTGGAAATCACCCCGCTATCGGGATCGAAGTTCAGGCCCACCGTCTCGACAAAGCCGATGCGCGCGCCGGACAACAAGACCGGGGCGCCGACCTGAAGCGCGCCGGCAGCGCCATGAAAGACGGTCGAATAGAGCACCGGCGGGCCGTCCGGGCCCTGCTGAGCATTGGCCTCGGTGGCATAGAGCGTGAAATGGCTGCCGGTCGGCACCGGCGGCGTCGACAGGCTGACGAGTGGCGTATCGAAGGCGACGCCGCCATTGAGCACGGTGGACGGCGAAAATTGACCGGTGACGCCGGTGCCACTCAGCGAAATCTGCACCGGAGTGGCGTTCCAGAAGAAGCTGCCGGCCTTGAGATAGGCGTCGTAAGGCGCAAAGATGAAGATCTGGGCGCGAAAACCCTGCGGCCCGGTGGGATCAAGCGCGATCACCTTGCCGACGTCCTGGCCGTGGTATTGCACCGAGGCGCCCGGATGGACGGCGGCCATTTCGCCGATATCGAGCCAGAAGGTGCGCCCGGGCGTCGACGGATCGACCAGCGGTGTGTGCTCCAAGCCGATAAAGTGGCGGGCCCTGGGCCCCGGCACCGGCGACAGGCCGATCGTCAGGCCGGACACCGCCGCCTTCAGCGAATTGAAGTCGGTCAGGCTGGGCGTGGCGCCGATCAGCCAGAACTTGCTGTGTTCGCCCAGCACCGGCTTTAAGGTCTTGTCGAGATGCAGCGTCAGATCGACGTGGCGGCCATCGCGGTTGAGCGCGATCTTGCGCACCTCGCCGACGTCGACGCCCTTGTAGATGACCTTGGTGTCGTCGACGTGGGCGCCGCCGGCCGAGTCGAAGGTGACGGCGACGTCGAAGCCTTGATTGGCAAAAGCCTGCAGGCCGAGATAGGCGACGATCAGCATCGCGGCCACCGGAATGGCCCAGACCAGGCCCGGCCACGTCGCGTGCTTGACGCGCGCCGTGGGCGGCGCTGAAACGGGTGGTGAGGACTCTGGCGGAGGGGGCGCGCTGTCGGTCACGGCGTTGTCCTTGCGGCGTCCCACATCAGGCGCGGATCGAAAACCCGGGCCGCGGCCATGGTGAGGAGGACGACGGCGGTGAAAAAGGGCGCGGCGATGTCGGCGGAGCTGGAAATGGCGGCCTGAAAATGGGTGACCGGCACGAAACAGGCGATGGTCAGCGGATCGACCATCGACCAGCGGCCGATCTCCTCGATGACGCGATAGGTGCGGGTCTTGGTCTTCAGCGCGCGGCGTGAGCGCAGCAGGATCGACGACAGGCACCAGCCGATGCCGACCAGCTTGATGAACGGAATGGCGAAACTGGCGGTAAAAACCAAGAGCGCCAGGCCGAGCAGGTGCGCCTCCATCAGATCGACCACCCCGCCCAGCACGTTGTAGGCGGTCGGCGTCAGGCCGATCGGAATGGTGGCGATGGGATAGACGTTGGCCGGGATGTAGAGCAGCACGCCGGCCAGGGTCAGGGCGACCGCCAGGGTCAATGACCCCGGCAGGCGCCGGCTGACGCGGCCACCGCAGCGCGGGCAGTGCTGGTCTTCGAAGGATGACTCCAGCGTCAGGTCGCACGACGGGCAGGCCAGACCGTGCAACGGCACCCGCGCACGGGCCTCCTCGGCGTCCCCCGGGCCGCCGTCGTGGCCGATGGCGCGCCACACCGCGGTCTTGTCGAGCGTGGCGCGGGTCAGCAGGGTGCACAGGCCGGCCGCGATGAAGCAATAGGCGCCGCTGTCCATATGGGTGGTGACGGTCGCCGCCATGCGGGCATAGGCGACCCAAAGCGCCAGCAGGAAGACGTCGGTCATCGCCCAGATCTGCAGCTCGTTGCTCCAGCGGAACATGCCGCCGAGCCACGAAGGACGATAGTTGAGGCGCAGCGACAGCAGGACGATGGTCAGCAGGGTAAAGCGCACCAAAGGCAGGACGATCAGCACCAGGCCGATGACGATCGCCAGGGCCGGATAGTCGAGGCCCCACATGGCGGTTGCCGACGAGACCAGGTGGCTTTGCCGCGTCGCGCCGAGCAGGGACGTGCTGAGAAAGGGCAGGGTGTTGGCGGGGATCAGGAACAGCAGCGTGCTGGCCGCCGACACCAGGGCGAGGTCGCGCCGCCGGCCGGTGCGGCGCTCAAGCTCGCTGTCGCAGGTGACGCACAACAGGACGTCGCGATGGCCCGGCGGTGGCAGGACCTGAAAGGTACCGCAATCGGGGCAGCCGATGATTTCGCCGGCCGTCGCGTTCACGAAGGCCTCGCAGGATATATTCGGCTGATGACGGCGCGCTTGCGCATAGGGCCCATAAGGTAAGGTGTAGCCGTATACTAGCGGGTCGCGGGCTGTAAAAAATCGATGGGGATGAGGCGCTTAAGCCATAATGGCCACCGAAAGGGCTCTTGGTTCAGCCCCGGGCTTTGGGCGAAAACAGCTGCCATTGACCTTCCGACACGACCTCGATGGTGCCACCGTCCACCTTGACGGCGCTGTCGTCATCGATGGCGTAGACCGGCACGTCGAGCGTGCCGGCCCAGGTTTCGGCATTGACCCGCGAGGCGTCGCGGTGGCCCTCGGCCTCAAAGTGCGGGATGATGGCGAAGTCGACAAGCCCCATGCCTTTGGCGGTGATCAGGGTCGTGGAGAAGTCGCCATCGGGTGAGGTGAACACCATCTCCCGCGACGTCAGCGGCGTGCCGGCGCAGCGGCGAACGGCGTCGTAGCTTTCGGCGAAGATATGGGCTGTCGCAATACTGCCGGCACTGACGCCGACATAGACCAGCCGGTCGAGCAGGCCCGGCAGGAGATCGGTCAGGCCGGACTGCTCCATCCAATAGCTGATAAACAAGGGATCGCCGCCCCAGACGAGCAGGGCGTCGGCTTCCTCGAGCGACGGCAGCCACACCTCGCGGTCGATGCTCGGCAGGATGCTGGGCTCCAGCAGCCCCAAGGATTTCCAGCCGAGCTGGCACATGCGCGCTGCGGCGCCGCCGCCGATCGGGTTCCAGGCGTGGTTGGCGCCGCCGCGATACGGATAGACGCCCGTCGGAATGAACAGGGCGCTCGACTCGGCAATCGGCTTGCCCAGCAGATCGACAAGCGCTCCGCGTATGATGTCGTTCTTGATCCCGGATGAGGTGAGAAGAAGCTTCACGGCGGCGGTCCTGCGGAGGGGGATGATGGCGTTTTACCGCTTTCAGGCCGTGCGGTCGAGCGTGGCGCAGGCGCTGATCAGGGCGTGCAGCTTAGCCAGTTGCAGCGGCTTGTGCAGCAGGACGATGTCCTGCGCCTTGGCGTCCTGGATCAGTTGCGGCGCCATGTCGCCGGTGACCAGCACGCAGCGCGGGCAGGGCGTCACCTGGGTGCGCGCCGCGTTCAGCACGGCAAAGCCGTCGGCGTCTTCGCCCAGCCGGTAGTCGCTGATCACCAGGTCGAAGACCTCGCCGGCCGCGAACAAGGCCATGGCCTCGGCGGCATCGGCCAGGCAGCGATGGCGGATGCCCCACTGCGTCATCAGTTCGGCAAAGGCTTCGCGGATATCGTCGTCATCGTCGACGAACAGCAGGTGAAGCCGCGGTGCGTCGGGCGGCCGCGCCGTATCGGGCAGGTCCTCCTCCAGCCGAGGCATAGCCTCCTTCGGCGCCTCCGCCACATCGAGGTCAAGATAGAAGACCGAGCCCTTGCCGGGCACCGAGCCCAGCCGCAACTGCGTCCCCATCAGGGCGGTAGTGCGCCGGGCGATTGACAGGCCAAGCCCCAGACCCTTTTCCCGGCTGCGCTCGCGATTGCCGATCTGCACGAACTCCTCGAAAATCCGCGACTGGTCGGCCGCAGCGATGCCGATGCCGCTGTCGTAGACGCAGAGCCGCAGACGGCCGTCGCTCACGCGGCGCACGCCGACGACGATGCCGCCCTCGGCCGTGTAGCGTACCGCATTGGCGATCAGATTGGCCATGACCTGTTCCAGCCGCAGCGCGTCGGCCATCACCCAGGCCTGCGTCGGCACCAGTTGAAAGCGCAGCCCTTTCTGTTCGACCTGGGCGTGGAAATAGCGGTGCAGGCGGTCGAACAGCGCCTCGACCTCGACCGGCGCCATGGTGGCGTGGACGACGCCGGCCTCCAGCCGCGACAGGTCGAGCAGGCCCTCGAACAGGCTGTTCATCGACTCAATACTTTCCTGGATGCGGCCGACCGTCTGGCGCGCCTTGGCGTTGAGGCGCAGGGCGCCGAGCGACGCCGAAAACAGCGACAGCGCATAGAGCGGCTGACGCAGATCGTGGCTGGCGGCGGACAGGAATTGTGACTTGGCGAGATTGGCCTGTTCGGCGCGATGGCGGGCGGCTTCCTCTTCGTTTTTCTGGATGCGCAACTGCTCGACCAGGGCGACGTTCTCGAAGCGGATGCGCAGGCTTTCCAGGATTTCGCGCGCCTGGACCCGCGAAAACAGGAACAGGATGGCGGTATAGGCGAGCGACGCGATGCCGAGCGTAATATAGCCGCTGCCGCCGATGCCGATCAGCCGCAACAGGGCGCCGCCGAAGATCAGAAAGATGAAGCCGTAGATGGCGTAGGGATTATAGGCGTTGCCGGCGACGGCGCCGCCGGTCAGGCCATACAGCCCGCACATGGTCAGGGCGATGCTGACCGGCTGCTCCGGATGCATGAACCAAAAGGCGCAGGCCGCCCAGCACAGGCCGGCGATCCACATATAGACAACGTGCAGCCAGCCCCACAACGCCATTTCGCTGTCGCTGTGCGGCTTGCGGCGATAGGCGAGGTAGAGCGCGGCCCGCGCCACCTGCGTCGCCGCCTGAATCTCGACCCAGACGATGATGATGCCGTGCGGCGAATAGGACCAGGCAGTGATCGCCATGAAGACGATGACGATCAGCGCCGCCAGCGACGAATTGGGCAGTTGCCGGTAAAGGGTGCGCAGGGCCTCGGCCCTGAGGCGGGGCGGGCCCGGGTCGGGGGTCACGACACCAGACCGCGTTTCTGGGCTTCGAGGATCGCCTGGGTGCGCGACTGGACCTTCAAGGCGACGAAGATGTCGGTCAGGTGAGCGCGCACGGTGCGGTCGGAAATCTTCAGCTTGCGCTCGATCTCCTTGTTGGAGGCGCCCAGCGCCAGCATCGACAGCACCTCGGCCTGACGCGGCGTCAGCGCGCTGTCGGACAGGTCCTCGTCTCCGGCCAGCGGGCCGATGAAATGGATTTGACCGGCCAGGACCTCGTCGAGCACCGCCGCCATGCGTTCGGGCGGCAGATTTTTCGGGATATAGGCGCTGGCGCCGCAGGCTCGGGCGCGCAGGCGCGTCACCTTGTCCTCACGGCCGGAAATGATGACGCGGATGATCTGCGGCCAGGCTCGGGCCAGGCGGCCCAGCAGGTCGAAGCCGTCCATGCCGGGCAGGGTGAGGTCGATCAGCACCAGGTCGAACATTTCGCCGGATTCGATCTGGCTGAGCGCCGCCTCGGCACTGGCCTGCGTGGTCAGTTGCCAGCCGGGCCTAAGAATGGTCGCCATATTGACGAAACCGGCGACGAACAACGGATGGTCGTCGATCAGCAGGATGCGGGTGTCCACGGAAGGGGGTATCTGCATACGCGACCGACTCTCCTGCTTCAGGCCGCCCGCGAACAGGGACGGGCCTCACAAAGCCTGGACCGCACCGGCCGCGTCGCGCGAATCCGTTACGATACAAGGGGATGGAATAGGGAAATTAAGCGCAAAAAGGCTCGGGCTTCAAGATATCGGCGTTATGAATCCGATTCGATCAAAGCTCGTTCGCCGGCGGTGCGCCGTGTCGCGGAAATGGATGCTCATGATAGTCCCCGGTTCGGTGTCGCGCACACCCCATGCCGACACGCCCAGCCTATCGGCCGGGTTGCGGGAAGCCTATTGCCTATTTAGGCAGGTGGCAATGCTCTTCGAAAGGCGCCGGCAAGACGGCCGGCGCCCTATTTCTCGTTAGGATGTGTTGGCCTATTTCGGGCTCAGGACGAACGGCACGCCGCGATCGGCATGCTGGCCGCCGTCGACGAAGGGCGGGTCCTCGCAGATATTGATTTCGGAGGTGCCGGTGACGGTCTTGGTCGTTTTGTCATAGTTGCCGACAAAGCCGATCGTATCGGGCAGACCCGGGCCGTGTTCGCCCTGCGCCGAGAAGACGATGCCGTTGTCGAGTTCGCCGGTCACGGTAAGCGACAGAGCGTTGACCGGCAGCATCTGGAAGGTGACCGTATTGCCCTGGCGTTGCACCATGACGTCCCAGCTGGTCGAGGCCAGCGGCGTGCCGGCCGGGCAGGTGTCGTTGGAAAACTGCAAATGGTAGGCGCCGGGCGGCAGGTCGCTGAAGGCGGCGATCGTCTTCGGCGTGGTCGCCGGATTGATCTTGGGCGTGGGGGCCACCAGTTTCGCCGTCGGCACCGGTTCGGCCGCCAGCGCGGACCCCGCCGTCAGCGCTCCAAAAGCCAGCGCACACAGGACTAAACGCTTCATCTCACCCTCCTGATTGTCAGAGGGCCAGTGTCGGATGACCGGGCGGGGAGAACAATTGCCTATACAGGCAGGGGCAGGGGCCAAAATGAAAGCGGACGTCCGCGTAAGAAACGCAGACGTCCGCATTGTTGGGCCGGTCCTGGTGGGGCGGGGGGCTGGACCGGCCTTATCTAGCTACAGGAGCTGGAATAAATTCGTGGCAAGCAATGCGCGCGCTGACATCAATTTTTGATGTGGAATCGCCAAAAGTGCCTTCGCACAATTGTAACCGGTTCGGACTCGATTTTTTATCGCAACGGGCTTGATAATCGTGTTCTCCGCAGAATTCGGGGCAGAGAGACGAGAAAGACATGACCGATGTCTTCGAACGCATTGACCAAAGCCTGGATGCCATCGCCAAGAATGGCCTGAGCGCCATCGGCATCTATCTCGATATCGTCGATTTCCATTACGTCGTGCTCGACATGCTGTCGGGCCTGATCAAGCGCCACCCGCACGGCATCTATAAGCACGTGCCGATCTATCCGGTCGAGGCGGGGCCGAGCTATATCGAGGTCCAGGCGCCGGGCTCGACGGAGCTGGGCAGCGTCTCGTTAGGTCTGCCCGTCGGGAGCATCCTGCATTCGTGAGGCGACCGGTCGGCGCGTCCTGCGCGTATCACTTCCGACAGGGAGCGAATGTATGACAATTGACCGCCGCATCTTTGGATTGGGACTTGGAAGCCTGGGACTGATCGCGCCGCACGCCTTGGCGCAAACCGCGCAGCCCGGCGCGCGGCCGTGGCCCTATCTGATCGGCGCCGACGTGTCGTGGATCCCGCAGGACGAGGCCCAGGGTGCGGTCTATTTCGACAACGGCGTGCAAAAAGACCCGCTCGACATCCTCAGATCCGCTGGCTTCAACGCCATCAAGCTGCGCCTGTTCGTCAATCCGGAGACTGGCTATTCCAAAGCCGATCCGGCGGCCAAGTGGTGCGGTCTCGACCAGACCATTGCCTTTGCCAAGCGCATCAAGGCCAAGGGTTTTCATCTGTCGCTGACCTTTCACCTCAGCGACACCTGGGCCGATCCCGAACATCAGGCCAAGCCCGCGGCGTGGGCCAACCTGGCCTTCCCGCAGCTGGTCGACGCCGTCCACGCCCACGTCACGTCCAGCCTCAATGCCATGAAGGCTGCTGATTGCGCGCCCGACCTGGTGTTGATCGGCAATGAGACGACGTTTGGGACCCTGTGGCCCGACGGCGAGATCGCCATGCCGGTGCCGACCGGCAATCCGCTGACCGACGCGACGCATGCCCATCCCGAAGGCATCGGCGGGCTCGACAACTTCGCCACCTTGCTCAAGGCGGGGCTGACGGGCGTGCGCGAGGTCCTGCCGCAGGCGAAGACGGCGGTGCATAACCACCTCGGCCGCCATTGGGGGATCGCCCAATACTGGACCGACAACCTGATGCAACGCGGCGTCGATTTCGATGCGGTGGGCTTTTCCTGCTATCAGCAGGCGCACGAGGGCGACTGGCAAACGACCTTTGCCAACTTCGCCCAGCGTTATCCGAAGACCGGGTTCTTCATGGCCGAATATTCGAGCCGCAAGCGCTACTGCAACGACCTCGTCCATGATCAGCCGCACGGTTGGGGCGCCTGGATCTGGGAGCCGACGCGTCACCAGGAAGCGGTGTTCGACAAGGACGGCAAGAATGCCGGTGAAGGGCCGCGGCCCAACCTGATGGCGCAGGGTCTGAACGCCGCCGAAGCGCCGGGCGCAGCCGCTCCGGCCACGACGCCCGCACCCAAATCCAAGGCCCCGCAATCGCACGGCGGCCGCTACGACGCCAATGCCCTGCTCGACACCTATCGCCAGATAGCGAAGGACTACGGCGTCGCCTGAGGTGCGGTTTTGTCAGCTATTGACTTTAAGTTTTATTTAAATTAAATATCCCCTTGGATAAAGAAATTTGCCTAAGGGGCTAATCATGTCAAACACCTCTGCGCCCTTGCGTGTCACGGCGGCCGTCATCAAGGTCGTCGTCCTGCTGCTGACACTCGCCTATATCGGCGAAAAGGCCGCCGAACTGAAAACGCTGCAATTCGTCGCCGGCGATGCCGGGCACAATGTCGGCACCGTCTTCGCCTTCTGGATGGTGCTGCTGCCGGCGGGTTTTTATCTCTGTGCCCTGTGGGCGGCGGCCAATGTCCTGGCGCGGCTGGGCAAGGGCGACGCCTTCGGCCCGGCCATGCGCAAAGGCCTGCGCGGCATGGGCATCAACCTGCTGTTCAGCGCCCTGGCCCGTGTCATCCTGATCCCGGTGGTGGCGCCGATGCTCGACCCCAAGATGGGCGGCTTCGAGTTGAGCGCCAGCATCGAAGGCGTGACCATCGGCCTGATCGGTGCCGTCTTCCTGCTGCTGGCCCAGCGCGGCGGAACGCTGAAGGCCGAGCTTGAGGCGTTCGTCTGAATGCCCGTCCGTGTCACCCTCGACGTCATGATCGCCCGTCGCAAGGTCCGCGCCAAGGACCTGGCCGCCCGCGCCGGCATCTCCGAAACCCAGATGTCGCTGCTGCGCACCGGCAAGGTCAGGGGCATGCGCTTCGATACGCTCGGCAAGCTCTGCCTGCTGCTGGAATGCCAGCCCGGCGACATCCTCGAATACGATATCGCCGCTGGCGACCTGGAAGCGAAGGACGAGTAGGGGAGCGCCTTGCCGCGCCGTCATGCCGATGATAGCCTCAAATGAAACTTCAGGGGCTTTTCATGCGCATGACCTTCGTTTCGATCCTGGCCGCGGCTCTGGTGGCGTCGCCCGCCCTGGCGCAGCCGGTCACCATCCCGGTGCAACTCGATCCCTCGCTGGGCAGCGCCCAATCCGGCCGTATCCTGGTCTTCGCGCATAAGGTCGCGCCGGGCGAAAAGCCGTCGGACAGCGTCGACACCACCGAATTCCGCCCGACCGACACCTCGATCGCTGCACGTGAGGTCGATGCGCTGGCGCCCGGCGCCACGGCGATGGTTGACGGCGATACCGATACCTTCCCGGCGGCCTTTTCCAGCCTGCCGGCCGGTACCTATCGCTTCCAGGCCGTGCTCGACCGCAATCACGACTACAATTACGGTGGCCGCGCCGGCGGCGACATCGTCTCGCCGGTCGTCGAAGCCACTTTGCCGGGGCCGGTGCCCACGCTCGACCTGACAAGCGTCGTGCCGCCCCGCACGTTGGATACCATGATGGCGATGATGCCGGCCGATCGCGCTGCGGCGCTGAAGGCGTCGCTGGCCAAGGTCGAGCCGGTGGATTTCACCAGCCCGGCCATGTCCGCCTTCTGGGGCCGGCCGGTGCACCTGCGTGGCTGGGTCGCCTTGCCGCCGGGCTACAAGCCGGGTGGCGCACACTTCCCGACCGTCTATTCGACCGGCGGTTACGGCTCGTCCCTGCTGTCGATGCAGATGAGCGCCGCTTCGATGGCCGGCCTGATGGCCTCGGGCGATGCGCCGCCGATGATCTGGGTCTTCCTCGACCAGAGCACGCCCACCGGCACGCATGAGTTCGCCGACTCGGTCAATAACGGCCCGTGGGGCCAGGCCCTGACCACCGAATTCATCCCGTGGATCGAGAAGCGCTATGCCATGGACGCCAAGCCGTCGTCGCGGTTCCTGACCGGCCATTCCTCTGGCGGCTGGGCGACGCTTTGGCTGCAGGTCCGCTATCCCAAGGTCTTCGGCGGTTCGTGGCCGACCTCGCCGGACCCCAGCGATTTTCACGACTTCACCGGCGTCGACCTTTACGCGCCGGGCGCCAACATGTACCGCGACGCCAAGGGTAACGCCTATCCGATCTTCCGCGATCACGACAAGATCGTCGCCACCGCCGAACAGTTCGCCCGCATGGAAGCCGTAATCGGCGTCTATGGCGGCCAGATGTCGTCGTTCGACTGGGTATTCTCGCCCAAGGGCCCCGACGGCCGGCCGTTGCCGATGTTCGACCGAGCCACGGGCGAGGTCGATCCCGACGTCGTCGCCTATTGGCACGACCGTTACGACGTCGCCCATATCGTCGCCCGCGATTGGGCAACGCTCAAGCCCGATCTTGACGGCAAAATCCACCTCTATGTCGGCACGGCGGACAGCTTCTATCTCGACGGCGCCGCCCATCGCCTGCAAGCGGTGTTCCAGACCCTCGGCGCGCACGAGGACTTCACCTTCGTGCCGGACAAGACGCACTTCGACCTGTTTCAGGTCGGCAATGACCGCCAGGCTTTGCTCAAGACCATCGCCTGGGACATGTACGCGCACGCCCGTCCGGGCGCCAAGCGGCCGGCCAATCCGTAACCCTCACTCGAGGATATGCGGCACGAAGCGGGCGAGATTAGATGTAATCAGCCCGTCTTCGCGGATGCCGACGCCGGCCGGAGAGCCGTCGACGATCCAGCTGCCGATCACTGGATAACGGCCGCCGAAATCGGGCAGGTCGTAGAGCCCTTGATAGACGGCCTCGCCCATATAGGGGCCGTCGCTCTGTGCCACGGTAAAGCCATCGCGCACCACGGTGACGTTGCCGCCTTCGCGCGCCAGGATCGGCTTACGCACATAGGACGTCGCCGCCGGCGCATCGCGGCGCGCCCACAACAGGTTGTGATGGCGCGGAAACAGGTCCCACAGGATGGCCAGGATCGCCTTGTTCGACCACATCATCTTCCACATCGGCTCGATCCATAGCGTGCGGCCGGCGTTTTCGCCGATGTGGCGGCCGAACGGTTCGCGCACCAGCCACTCCCACGGATAGAGCTTGTAAAGCGTGCGGATTTCGCGGTCGTCGAGGTCATAAAAGCGCTGATCGCGCCCCCAGCCGACATCACCGAGCGTCAACCGCCGTGCATCCAGCCCGGCGGCCCGCGCCGTGTCCATCAGATAGGCGGTGGTGACCGTGTCTTCGCCCGCCGCATCGGCGATGTGGGCGAAGTGGACGCGATCTCCCGCGAGATACGGTTTGATATCGGCCCACTTGCCGATCAGCTTGTCGTGCAGGCTGTTGAACTGATCGTTCCCGGGAAAGACCTCGTCTTTCCACAGCCATTGCACCACGGCGGCCTCCAACAGCGAGGTCGGGGTATCGCAATTGAACTCGAACAACTGCGGCGGCGACTTGCCGTCATAGCCGAGGTCGAAGCGGCCGTAGTTCAGCGCCGGCGGCGCGCTCTTCCACGCCTCGGTGATCAGCGTCTCGCACCAGTCGGGCACGCCGAAGCGCCCGAGCAGCCGGTTGTCGATGACGTAGTCACCGGCCTGAAGCAGCATGTCATAAAGCTCGGCCGTGGCGCCCTCGATGCGCGCCAGATCGGTCGAATCGAGCACATAGGCGGCGCTTTCGTCCCAGTAGGGCGCGCCCGAGGCCGTATGCCAAACGAGGCCACAGGCCTCGACTTTTTCGCGCCAGTCCGGGCGCGGGTCCACGTCGATGCGACGCATGGCTATTCCCCGCCGCCTTCGCCGCCACCGCCGCCAAAGCCTTCGCCGGTGCCCCCGAAGCCGCCACGCGCCACCCCGCCTTCGGGTGCCGCGCCATAGTGCATATCGGCTTCGGGCGCGCGCGCGCCTTCGGTAATGGCGCCGCCGACGGCCGGCGCGTTGCCGCTGCGCACGTAGATCCATCCGGCGCCATGGGTGCCGGAGGATGCGCCGCACGCAGCATCGGGCAGGCGGCGGCCATAGCCGTCGTTGCAGATGCGCACGCCTTGATGTGAGTCACAGCCGGCCAGCATGGCGGCCGACACCGCCAGCACTGTGGCCAGCGTCGTCTTGTCGATCGATGTCATGGATTCGCCCCCTCGCGATTCGATGCCCTCAAAATATCGGCATGGATGCGATCCGCCGCAAGAGGGAACGGTAAAAATCCGCCTGCTGCCGGATCACCGGCGGGTTAATGGTGAAGAAACCATGCCGCTTAACGAAAAGCTTATGCGGTAAGGCTACACTGCGCGCCGACCGCCAATGTAGCTTGCGTGAGGTTATGTTGTAATGTCCCTGGCGTACCCCACCACCGAAGACCTGACCGACCTTCCGGATGACATGCTGGAGGTGCCCCTTGCCGAGTCTGCGCCGGAGTCTGACGGGGCGCCCGTGGTGGAATCGCTGGCAGCGACGCAATTGCGCTTCCTGGTGCTTCAGGACCACATGATCATCGCCGCCCGTAAGGTCAATCTGCTGGTCGATATGGGCCTGGGCCAGACCGACGGCTACCGCGAGGCCTATGCGCAGTACGCCGCCAAGGCCGGCGAATTCGCCATGCTGCGCGACCGCTTAGGGCTTTAAGTCAGAACGTAAAACCCTTGCACTGATCGTCGTGCGGCTTGTTCGTGGCGCTGTAAAGCGCGTGCTCGTGCGCCAGCAGGACGTGCGCCTGGGCGTCGAGCATCTGCTGCTCGTGCGACAGCGTTCCCCAGGCCGGCAGATTGCCGATGGCGTCGAGCGCGGCATCGAGCTGTCGCTTTTGCGGCAAGGCGGCGATCAGCTCCTTCTTCATCTGCGGTGACACGTCCGCCGTATCGAGATGACCCTCGTCGAGCAGGCTGGCAATATCCTGCAAATCGGCGAGGTTGGCCTGATTGAACGGCGCCAAGGCGCCCGGCAGGCGCCAGCCCTTGGGATAGGCCTTGGTCACGGCAGCCGAGAAGGCGAGATAGGCCGTGGTTTCACGGCGCACCGTCTCGACATAGGCCTTCAGGTAGGGCTCGATCGGCTTGACGGCGGCGGGGCTCAGGGTCTTGCGCAGGTCGCGGACGTCGCCGTCGAGGCGCGCCGGAATGGCGCACAACTCGCAGCGCTGGCGGCCCCCCGGCTTGATATCGGTCAGCAGATATTCGCCTGACGGGTCGCTCTGGGCGATGATGTCCCAGAAGATCTGCGCCTCCGGGGCATCGCGCGACGAAATATAGGGCACGTTGACGCCGGAATCGTCGGCGGCGCGCGCCTTGAGAAACTGGCTTTCGAGGTCGGTTGCGCCCTGGGGCAGGTCGGTGAAGGCGCGGGTGAAGCTTTGGGCACGATAGGCGCCGGAACAGACGCTGACATAGTCAGGCGCGGCCAGGGTGGCGATACAGGCGAGATTGGCGGGATGCGCCGTCGCGGGCGCGCTTTGGGCGGTGTTCAGCGCCTGCGACGTGCCGGAAAAGCACGACAGGTCGACGAACGCCGTCTTCACCCCGCGCTGGCTCAGCGTTTCCAGGCGCGGGCGCAGGCTGGCCGTGTCGAACCGGCCGCCGGAAATCACCACCTCGTGGCCGGGGACGCTGTCGCTCCTGGCCGGCGAGCCGTGGGTGTGGATGAAGATCAGTACCTCATCGCCCGATTTGGCATGAGCGATGGCGTCGTCGAGCGTGCGATTGACGGTGTCGATATCTGACGGGGCCGCGTCCGTGACCTTGCCGTCCGTGCTGTTGCCGAACACCGTGCGCACCGACCAGCCGCGCGCCTTCAGGCCCGTCTGGAAGCGGTTGAAATCGTTGCTGAACATCTGCGGCGCCGACGGGTCGTCCGTGCCGCCGATCAGCACGGCGTACCGACCCGGATGATCCGGCAAGGCGGCGGGCGTCGCGATGAAGGCGAGGGCGGCGGTCAGCGCGGCAAGCGTTCGCATGGAACCTCAGGAAGCGGGTGTCGCGCCTTTTTGCCGGTCGGGCGCTGGTCTGGCAAGCCGTCATAGCGCGCAAATGCATCGCGCCCACGGCCCGCCCACAGAACCGTGTTTTTCTTTGCGTCTTAAGGTTCACGTCAGAACTGGCGTGTAGATGTGGAGCGTTACCAGAATTACGCTTTCGATGCCGCATGTCAGACACGCTTCCCGCCGACACTAATCGCCGCCGCACCCCGCGCGTCCGCAGCTATCTGGGCGCCAAGGCCGTGGTCGGCGAAACCGAGGCCCAGACCCAGGCCTGCGTCATCCGCAACCTGTCGGCCCACGGCGCCCAGGTCGAACTCGCCGCCGGCATGACCGTGCCGATGATCTGGTGGCTGATCGATCTGTCGCACGGCATGGCCTATATGGTGGAGACCATGTGGCGGCGTTATCCGCGCGTCGGCCTGCTGATCCTTGATCGCATAGCGCTTGACGGTGAGGTGACGGCCGATCATCGCCATCTTAAGGCGCTGTGGATGGCCGAACGCGGCCTGTCGAGCCATACCTCAACTCTACTCTAGCCGTTTTGGCCGCGTACCTATCCCCACAAGCTCGCTATTTGCGTGTGGACATCGGTTCAATGCGCTGATTTCACAATGAAATCCCTTTCGGGTTGAATTTCCTTTGTGAAGATGGTTTACTGTCGGTTAAGGACCGTGTTGGTATCTGGGGCGCTATGACCATTCGGCTTTATGACAGTGTGTGGGTTGAGCTTGAGGGCGGCGTCGAGCCGCTTCAGGTCGCCCGCGACCGCAAGAACCTGGCCGCCTTCAATGTCGGCGACTTTCAATACGATATCGATGGCCGGCCGCTGAAGACTGCCCGCGGCGCGCCATGCATCGTCCGCATGCACAGCCTGCAGTCGGCCCGCGCCGCCGGCCTGCCGACGCGCTATGACGCTCTGAACCGCGTCGCCTCGTAAAAGTTCACAATCAATATGAAGATGTACCGGTAAATCGTTGAATTACCGTGCCTATCAGCGTGAGCTGAGATGCATGGCCGGCTTGGCGATCGCGGCAACGACCGGCATCGGGCGGTGCAGGCCGCCATGGCTGTGGACCAGGATAAGCTGGACGTTGAGCGCGACGATGGCGAGCATGATGGCCAGCAGAATGGCGCCGGTCAGCGGAGTCTCGGACGTCTCGTGCGTCGGTTCGTTCAGGGTAGCGGCAGTCATAGGAAATGCTCCGTACGCAAACTTTTTGTGTCTTCGTGTGCTCAGGAGTGTGCCGGACGCGGCGTCAACATTCAGTCCCCTTCACACCGGCGTGATGTAAGAGAAGCGTTATCGTCGTGATCTTCGCGACGCTTTAGCCGGCATAGCGGTAAAGGGCTGTATTTTTCCTTGAAGCAACCGGTGGGGGTGGCTACGCTCTGTTCGGGTGAATCGGGAGGGATGGAATGAGCAGGCGAGTTCCGGGTCGTCGTAGCCTCGTAACCGGGGTATCCGCTTTGATGTTGATACCGGCTGTCGTCCTGATGCCGATGTCACCAGCTGTCGCGGGAACGACCGTCTACAAATATGATGCCCTTAGGCGCGTCATAATGAGCACCACCGATAATTTTACGGTCGAAGGATATGCGTATGACGCTGCCGGAAATCGTGTGACAGCCGCGCGAATGTCGGTCCCGCCGCCGACGTCGGGCGATAGCCTGTTGCCGGGGCAGGGCCTTGTCATGAACACCAGCATCCGGTCGCCAGACGGCCAATACACGCTGGTTATGCAAACCGACGGCAATCTGGTGGTTTACGGCCTATCGGGGGCGACTTGGTCCACGGGGACTTGGAATCTGCCGAGCGCTCAGGCCGTGATGCAAGGAGACGGAAATTTCGTGATCTACGGCCCGACGGGGCAGACTTACTGGTCGTCGGGGACCGCCGGTCATCCAGGCGCCCATTTGGCTATGCAAAGCGATGGCAACCTGGTGATATACGACTCTGGCGGCACGCCTTTGTGGGCCTTATCCTGGCAATAGATCTTTCGCCAAAGTCAGTCGGGCTTGGGAAAGTTGACCTTGACGGAAGCTTCGTTGGCCGCCATGGGATAGGCGCCGCATTGCGCCAGGGCGGCGATGGCGCGGGCCTCGGATTGCAGGCCGGCCGGAGTTGCTGCGCCCTCACGGTCGATGACCGGCGGCTTGGCCAGATGGCCGTCGGCGGTAAAGGTGATTTCCAGCGTGACAGGTAGTGTGCCCGAGGTCGCCACGCGTTGCCAGCACGGGGCGATGGCGGCCCACAGATCGCCGCTCGTGCCGGTGGTCGCGCCGTTGTCCCCCGCACCGCCGTCGGCTGCGGCTGCCATGATCGCTGGCAGGGACGACGGATCGCTGACGGTCAGGGCAAGATCGGACGAGGCCTGCGCCACACTGGGCCTGGCAATGTCAAGGGCGTCATCGGGGGAGGGCGTAACGATCTGCGTCGGATCGACGGCCGGTTTGGCTGCGGCGACAAGGTCGGCCGCGTAGCCCATATCGCCGCTGCCCGCCTGGCCCTGGCCGCCATGACCACCGCCAGCCAGGGCGTCGTGAACCTGGGGCAAAAGCGCCATCAGCACCAGCAGATGCAGGGCGAGGGCGCCGATGACGGCCACCACCCGGCGGTGACGGTCGAGACGACGGCCTGCGCGGCGAAGATACGGCCGCATCGGGGCACTCAGGCGCCACAGCCTGCCCGCAAGCACGCTCAGCCGCTCCCTTATCCGGATTGGTGGTGAAATCCACTTGAGATTGATTATCTGGGTGTCCATGGACCGCGTCAAGCCGGGCTACGGACCCGCATGACGTGTGGTCTGGATGCGGTTACCGGCGGCGTCATAGGCGTAATAGACGATAGAGCCGTCGGGATAGTCGACCTCGACGACGCGGCCCAGCGCATCGTATTTGTAGGTCGTCGTCCCGGCTGACGCCGTCGATGCCGCGACCAGGGCGATGCCCGTCGCCGCGATGGCCAGGCCCTTTAAAAGATTGCTTTTGAAAACCTTCGACATGACGTCATCCCCCGACGGACAGGGCCCGATTCCGTGGAGAATTACCCCGGTTTCGACGTTTGGCAAGCGCCCTTTTTGCGCGTCTTCGGCCGCAAACGATTGCAATGGTTGATCACGATAATGTTGTGATGGGGCTTTCCTCGCGCCGGCAAGGGTTTGTCAGGCAATCATAATGAATACGCGCTTGGCGATAATAATTCGCTTGCAGCCGCAAACCTCTCATGGTTGCTTTCCCGGTGGGATTCTATGGGTGAGGGAGGCTTGCATGTTCAAGTCGATGGATCGTGCATGGCGTAACATGTGTCTGGTCGTGGCGGCGTTTGGCGCTATCGTCATACCGCAGGTCGTCTACGCGCAAGTGGCAGGTGAGGACACTTTCGAGAATCCTAGAACGCTAATACTCGATTCATTGGGGATCGACATTGCCGGCGACCAATATGTTCGCGATGATACCCCTCTGACAATTGGTGATCCTGCGCACGGGGGGCTGGCGTGGACTTATCACGGCCATACGCACCTTCCGTCTTTGACAGCTGACTATACTGGCAGTGTTGGCTCGGTAACGGACGAGCTCGGAAATACCTATAAGCAGGTGACGATTGGTGAAAATGAAACAAGCTTCGACACCTCGTACAACAATCTAAGCGGCACTTCGGCGACCCTGACGTCGGGCGGTATTTTCACCGACGTCGATGGCACCATCTACACCTTTGTCTCTGGGGCGCTATCCACTATTCAGAAGCCGGACGGCACTGTCCTGACGATCTATTCGCAAAGCGTCGTCAGCAATCGCGGCTATGCCTTCAAGTTTGATTCGGCCAACAACAAGGTGTGGGCCGTGAATATGGCAACTCACAATTGCGATGCTCAAGCCGTGTCTTGCGATGCCTATGATAGTTTTATCACCCTTGGCTCATATGTCGATACTGGGGGCAAGGAGTGGGGTACAATTACCGACGCAGCCGGAAATGTCTGGCAATACCAAGTATCTTCTATGTTTATGTCTGGAAGCGTTGGTAAGGGAACCAAAATCCGACGGCCGCCTGGAATATTTGGCTTTAAGAGCCCTAATGGATATTTTGCCACAATTGTTCGCCGAACTTCCGATGGTTGTATTACATCTTTTACGGATCCGCGAGGAACATTTACCTTTACTTGGGATGCATCGCGAAACCTGACCGTGACCGACCCTTCCGGTGCGACACTATACTCCGCTGTAATCAGCTGGGCGGATACTGTTTGCCCGTCCGTGGACAGCACTGTTACGATTCTGCGAGACGGGCTCGGTCGCGCGACGAACTATTCCTATATCAATCACGGGGATAGGTGGCTTTTGCAAACAATTACCAGACCCGAAGGCAATGGCACCACCTATACTTACGATAGCCGAAGCAATGTGGTACAGATAACCAGCACACCTAAATCGGGCTCGGGGCTGTCGGCAATCAACGTCTATGCCAATTACGACGCGACCTGCACCAATCTGAAGACCTGCAACAAGCCAAATTGGACCGAAGACGCGCGTGGTAACTATACCTACTACACCTATGACAGCACACATGGCGGCGTAAACTCAGTAACCTTGCCGGCTGATAGTGCCGGTTATACGCCCAAGACCATTACGACCTGGACGCAATATACAGCTCAGATTAAAAATAGCTCGGGCGGCTGGATCAGCGCGGGCGCCATTTGGCTGCCATCATTAGTCAGCAGCTGTGCCAAGGCGGTAACCTGCGATGGCGACGCCAAGCAATTGAAGACGACCAATAATTATAACGTCTACGGCAATCTTTTGCCGTCTTCTGTAACCGTTGCTGCGGGCGATAATTCGGTATCTCAGACCTCGACGTTTACTTACGACGCAGTCGGGAACAAAACTAGCGTTGATGGCCCGCGTACGGACGTGAGCGATGTCAGCTACACGACTTATGACGCAATCCATCGCCCAGTGTATGAAATTGGTGTAGACCCCGATGGCTCAGGTCTGCTGCCACATATAGTTGCGCACCACATATACACCGGGACGCTGGAGACGCAGACCGAGGCAGGAACTAGCCCGAACACTGATGGATCAAGCTTCACCCGTACGTCGTATATGACGACCAGCTTTGATGCTATGGAGCACAAGACGCTCGCAGCAGCCTACATTGATGGCAACTCAACGCCGCAGAGCTTGAACCAGTCCAATTACGACAATCGCGGCCGTCTTGTTTGCACGGCCGTGCGCATGAATCCATCGATCTATGGCACTATCTCCGGCACCGATGCTTGTTCACTTGGTACCACCGCGGGCTATGGGCCTGATCGCATTACGCACAACAATTACGATTTGGCCGACGAGGTCACTCAAGTCGATCAGGCTTATGGTGTATCGGGCACGCAGCGTGCCTATGCTCGCTATAGCTATACCAATAACGGTCTGAAACAGACCGAGATGGACGCCGACGGCAACAAGACGCAGTACGTCTATGACGGCTTCGACCGGCTGTATCAGGTGCAGTATCCTTCAACCACGGCTGGATCTGGCAGTGTCAACACGTCGGACTATGAACAATACGGCTATGACTACAATGGCAACAGAACGTCGTGGCGCCGTCGTGACGGCAATACGATCAATTACGGCTATGATAATCTGAACCGTCAGACCTTGAAGGATATTCCGGGCGGTACGGCGTCGGATGTCTATACCGACTACGACCTGCTGGGGCATCCGTGTATCGACGCCTTCGCCAGCGATATCCGCGCGTCGGGTCCAGACTGCACCAGCCTGTTCAGCAGTTTGAGCGGCACGTCCGGAGTCCACTACGAATACAACGGCTTGGGCTGGCTGGCGGAGACGGCCGACCTGAATGGACGCGCTGTCAGCTATGGTTATAATGAAGCGGGCGTACGTAATGAACTGTGGTATCCGGACGGCCACGTCGTTGCCTATACACTTGATGCCGCCAACCGGCAGACCGCCATCGGCTACGATACCTGGTCAGGGTTGTTTAGCCAAAGCTATGACAATCTTGGCCGCATCTACGGCCAGGGCAAGGCCGGTGGATCGACGACGTACGGCAGTGACAATCTCGGCCGGCTGACATCGTTATCGAACGATCTGAACGGTAGCTCATACGATGTTGCCTGGAGCTTCAGCTACAATCCGGCTGGGCAGTTGTATCAGAGCTTGGCGTCATCGACGGCCTACGACTATGTCGAGCCGTCGAGCGGCACGATCAACAACACCTATGACGGGCTGAATCGTGATGCTGGCATCGCGGCTTTGAGCGGCGGTTTCGACAACCGCGGCAACCTGACCTATGACGGCACGCGGACCTTTACCTACGATGTCGAAAATCGCCTGCTGACAGCCACGAGCACCACCTCCAATGTCAAGCTGGTGTACGATCCGCTGGGCCGATTGGCGCAATATTCGACCGATGGTGGCGCGACCTATACCGACTTCCTGTATGATGGCGTTAAGCTGATCGGCGAATACACGCATGGCAATTCGACGCCGAATGAGCGCTACATCTTCGGCTACGGCATCGACGATCCGCTAGTCTGGTTGCACGGCTCGGGAACAAGTGACGAGCGCTGGTTCTGGTACGATCAGCACGGCAGCGTCATCGGCTATTCCGACAGCTCGGGTAACCTGGTCGATCTATACAAGTACGGTCCCTATGGCGAACCCAGGGATGCTAGCAATTCGATCAATTTCTCAGGCGCGCGCTTCCGGTACACGGGCCAGATTGCCATTGCTTCTGCGGGCCTATATTATTACAAAGCCCGTATATATGACCCAATCTTCGGCAGGTTTTTACAAGCTGATCCCATCGGCTCCAAAGACGATCTTGATCTGTATGCTTATACCTCTGGAGATCCTGCAAACCACGCGGACTCCACTGGCACTGTCCGGGTAACGGTAAGCACTAACACTATCGGGCATGTCTACTCTCTCATTGGTGATGACGGCGAGGCGGTGGCGTCCACTAGTACGACGGCGGCGGACGGTGAAGCGCTAGGGGACGTTCTCGCTGCCTGTAGAGCGGGGCCTTGGGGATGTGCCGTCGGCGGAGCTGTGGCCGCTGGTGTTCTAGGGGCTCAGGCAGGTCACGCGGTCGAATCTTGGATATTGAGGGATACAGTATTCGACAAAAGCGCAACCGATGATGACGATGACAACGAGACCTGGAAAACATTCTATCATGGAACTAGTTCCAGCGATGTAAAGTCTATACAGGGGGGGCTTTTAGAAGGTTTCCAAAAGAGCGGTAATCACCCCGGATTCTACCTCGCACCGGACAAATCGATAGCGAATGCTTTTGCTGTGAATACCGGCGGTAATTACGCGAATGGGGCTGTAATTACATTTGCGATAAGTTCGGGGGCGGAGGCGACGTTGAAGGATTTTGGAGCGCATTATGAAACTAACCGCTTTTCAAACTATGGGAAGTCGTTCCAAGAATTTATCATTCCTCCAACCGCTTACCCGGTCTTCAACGCGATGATGGAAAGCGGGAAAATTAAGATTACAAATATTGGCGCGCCGCCGCGTCTTAATTAGTTGTGAAATTGTTGCCTCTTACTTTTTGGGGCGGTTATAGGTAGAAAGGTTATTTTAGGTGTATGTGGCATGGATAAAGGTGATGAGAGCGAATACATTGATTTTTGGCTTAATATCGGATACAAAAATCATTTCAATTCGGATCCGGTGGAGTTAAATGCTATATTAGCGCCACTTTTTTGTGATATATTAATTTTAAACATTAATAATTTTAAATTATCATCTAATGGTGATGTTATAGAAATTTTTTCGGATGTAGATTGGATGGATTTTAAGGGGTTATCCGTTAAATCTTTGTTTGAACGGTTGCATTTAAACATGCCGTTGCGTCTAAATAATAATGAAGCTCGCGCTGAGTCGTATCTTAATGCTGTGAGCTTGAGAATTTATACTATTGGAAAGGCCGGAGGGTACCACAAAAACATGACGGCGGAGGATCTTGGTTCGGGCGTGTTGTCGCAATTCAATGAGGGCGGTCGCTATCTATTCGTGCAGCTCGATCCAAAGAAAGTGGCTATCTAAATAGTCCAAGAGTTGGGCGTCGACGACCAAGACGACCTACATCGGCAAGACCTTCTGGCCGTACCATCTATGCGCGTTATACCTACACCAATGACGGCCTGAAACAGACCGAGACCGACGCCGATCATAACAAGACGGCCTATATCTATGACGGCTTCGACCGGCTATCGCAAATCCAGTACCCGTCGACGACGGCGGGATCGGAGGCGGTCAATACCGGCGACTACGAGCTGTTCCAGTACGATGCCGATGGCAACAAGACTGTTTGGCGCCGGCGCAGCGGCAAAACCTTCTACTACAACTACGACGGCCTGAGCCGCGAAATTCTGCATTACGTCTCCGATGGCAGCGTACCTAATGTCTATTCGAATTACGATGAGCAGGGGCGCTTGCTTTGGGCGCGCTTCGGGTCGCCGGCGGGGGGCGGGATCACCAACGCCTATGATGGCCTCGGACGCATGACGGGGCAGACGGACTCGGTTCATGGTGCCGTTGTCGGTTACGGATACAATCAGGCCAACGCGCGGACGATGCTGATCTATCCCGACGGCCATTATGTGGCGTCACAGCTCGATGCTGCCAACCGTATGATCTATTTGGGGTTCGACCTGAACTACGGCTTGCTGGCGCAGGCCTATGACGATCTCGGCAACCGCAACTGGCTGGGGCAGGGTGCGGCAATTACGCGGACCTACAGTCATGATGGTTTGGGCCGGTTAACGGCGATGACCAACGACTTGGCGGCGGGAAGCACGGCCGATGCCACCTGGTCTTTCAGCTACACGCCCTCTGGCCAATTGGCGAGCAGCTCAGCATCGACCACGCTTTATGACTACAAGGAAGCCAACAACACGACCGATGCCCACACGTTCAATGGGCTGAATCAGGATGCGGCAATCGCGGCGGTCGGCGGCGGCTACGATGCCAATGGCAATCTCAGCAATGACGGTTCCCGGTTGTTCTACTATGACGCCTATAACCGGCTCATCGGGATCGGCACGACCGCCTATCCGTCAAACCCGCCTTACATGACCTTCAGCTACGATCCGCTCGGGCGGCTGGCCAGCCAGACCTATTACAGCACGACGACGCAGTTCCTCTATGATGGCGCCGACCTGATTGGGGAGTATGACGGCTCAGGCAATCTGCTGGAGCGCTATATCCACGGCACTGGCGTGGATGAGCCGCTGGTCTGGCTGCATGGCTCCGGCACCGGTGACGTACGCTTCTTTGCCCAGGATTATCACGGCAGCGTTATCGGCTATACCGACTACGCCGGTAATCTCTCCGACTACTACCGCTACGATCCGTACGGCGTGCCTTACGAGTCAAGCAACAGCACGCCTTGGACGGGTTCGGCGCGGTTCGGCTACACCGGCCAGATGGTCCTGCCCGAGGTCAAGCTCGACAATTACAAGGCCCGCATCTACGACCCCATCATGGGCCGGTTCTTGCAGACCGATCCGATAGGGAGTGGGGATGACTTGGATTTATATGCCTATACGGCAGGGGATCCCGTGAATGGAGCCGATCCGACGGGGCTTTATTTTGAAGAAGATGCAACTGAAACAACGGCAGCTTCCAACCCGAATTGCGCTTTGACCGACAATACATGCACGCCCGTAACAACTATAAGGCTATGCGGTATTTTCTGCAAAAACGCCCAGCTGATGGAGCAAATGGCTGCTGCTCAATATCAGAAGAGTGTTCCGATGCTTATCCAGGGACCCGAGATCACTTTGATAGCAAAAACAAATGACTGGAATAACGACGAAGTATGGGACAAGGATGAAGCGGATGAAGCAGAAAAAAAAGACGAACGTATTTGCAGAATGCTGACTGGTAAAGCAGCCTCAGGTTGTTGGAGTAAGGTGTTAAAACGAGATTATGCTAGAAGACACGGTCAAGGGGTGCCTGACTTAGATTTCTACCCAAACACTCCCTGCAACGTTGGAGGTTTTCACGGGTGTGGCGATATTGGCGGGTATATACATCCCGGTAAAGTTCCCGGACGTATTCCGATGCCTGCTCCGGGGGGGGAGGAACTCCCCGAAGGATTGCCCATAACTCCATAGTCGGATGTTTGAAATGAACGATACTCAAACCGATGTTATTGCTGAACGCCGAATTTCTGTCTTAAGTGGAGGGGAAATTGTAATATTGATATCAGTTCCGCGGAAAATCTCTGAAGTTGAAACCGAGTGCAGATACCAGATTATTGGAATGAATGTGGATAAATATTCAAGAGGGATAGATTCTATGCAGGCACTTATTGGGGCTGTGGCGGCAGTTGGGTCTTGGGTGAAAGATAGTGAATTATATAAGCGTGGGGCAATAAATTGGCTGGGTGATAATGAGGATATGGGATTTCCATTCACAATAAACGATATAAAGTGATTGGGTTCGCGATTTCCATGATTTTACTGACATATTGATTTCGGTGACATGATGTCAATTGCGTAAATAGGGCTGCGCCGTCGCGACACGGTTCCATCTTGCCGATTGGGCGCAGCCGCTTTACCCATCGACATGATGCCCACTGACCCCAGCCTCATCCTCCGTCCTGCGATGTCCGACGATGTACCCACCCTGGCGCGGATCTGGTTCGAGGGCTGGCACGACGCCCACCACGACATCTTGCCGCAAAGCCTGAGGCAGCATCGCACCGAGGCGCAGTTCGCCGAGCGATTAAACGCAGCCCTTGCCGACTTGCGCGTCCTAGTGCGCGACGGAGAGGTGCTGGGCTTCACCTATTTGCGCCACAACGAGGTCTATCAGCTTTATCTCGGGCGTGAGGCGCGGGGCTCGGGCGCCGCGACGGCCCTGATGGACGATGCCGAGGCGCAACTGACGGCGCGCGGTTTTACCCATCTCATCCTCGACTGCGCCATCGGCAATGGCCGCGCCGAACGCTTCTATGAAAAGCGCGGCTGGGCCAATGCCGGCCCGTTGCCGGTCGAGATCGAGACCGACGACGGCCTTTTTCCGCTGACAGTGCTGCGCTTTGAGAAGCGCGTTCAAGACCGGTGACTGGGTATCGATGGCCAATGTCGTTTCAATCTTCCACTGTCGACGCCGGTCAATCCTTGTGCGATTATGGCTCAGGGGGAGGGCGTTATCATTGAAAGCACTTGTCTTTATCGCGGGCCTGTTGAGCGCGCCGATGCCGGCCCAGGCTCAACCCTATCTCAGCGTCAGCCTTTGCGATTTGCATACGCAAGCGCAGGCCATGGCCGGCAAAGAGATTACCTTTTCGGCCCTGTACGAAACCGATCGGCGGCATGGCGCCGCGCTGACCGCCGCGGCCTGTCCTGATGTGCAGTTTGCGCCGTACCTTGATCGCGATGCGCCCGACAAGGCCAGCCTGGACGCCTTTGAGGCGGCCGTTCTGGGCGATCCCGGCGACATTAGCCTGAGGCGCTTTTCCATTATCGCCCGGGCGCGTTACGCTGGCTTTTCCAAAACGGACGGCAAGGACAAGATCATCATCGACAAGGTGATCGCCTACAAAAGGCAATAGGGCACCGCATCGTGAAATTTCGACACGCGCGTCACTTTAAAATAACAACGGTTTGACGAAATTTTAAGCATCCCGGCTCATGGTGCAAACGCTTACGCGCATTGGCGCAACGCAGGCGGGAACTCATGAATTCGGCGACACCCACGGCCCTTGTGCTGGAGGACAGTCAGACGCAGGCTTTGATCATCGGCAAGATGATCACCGCGCTCGACTGGTCGGTCGTCCATTGCGAGACGGTGCGCGAGGCGCTGGATTCGCTGAAGCTGGTGCGCATCGACGCCCTGTTCCTCGACGTCTTCGTCGGCCAGCACAATACGCTGTTACACTTCGCCCAGTTCCGCAAACTGGCCCGCACCACGCCGATCGTGCTGATGACCGCGGGCTCGGGGCGCGAGGCGATCGAAAAGACGCTGAGCGACGCCCGTCGCGTCGGCGCCGACCACGTGCTGCGCAAACCCTTCACCGGGCCGATGCTGCAGGACATTTTCGGCTCGTTCAACATTGCCGGCGTCAAGCGCCCGCCGCACATCCTGATCATCGATGACAGCTCAACCGTGCGCCGCTTTGCGCGCGAGCCGCTGGTCCACGCCGGTTACCGCGTCTCCGAAGCCATCTCGATGGAGGACGCCTTCGCCAATGTCGACATCGCCCACGTCGACCTGGTGCTATGCGACGTCTTCATGCCGGGCATGGGCGGGCTGAAGGGCATGCGCACCATCAAGGACACCTGGCCCCAGGTGAAGATCCTGTCGATGTCGGCCGGGGTCGATGGCCGCGTGACCGAGGCCGACGCGCTCGACGCCACCCGCCGCATCGGCGCCGACGCCCAGATCGCCAAGCCGTTCACGCCCGAAGACCTGATCGAGGTGTCGCGGATGATGCTGAGCGCCGCGTAACTAACCCGCCTGAGGCTGAACGGTCGCCTCGATCAGCTTGCCGCGGCGGATCAGCCGCAATCGCGCCTCGCGCCCGGCGGCCTCTTCGGTCAACTGCTTATAAAGCGCGTCGACGCCTGACAAAGGCTCCAGCTCCCATTGCAGCAGGATATCGCCCGATTGCAGCCCGCCGGCCGGGCCCGAGGCCGCGATATCGCTCAGCATGATGGCCGAGCGGAACGGGTGGCCGGTTGCCAGCTGCACCCGGCGATCGAGCATCACGGTCTGGGCGGAGACGCCGAGTCTGGACCGCCGCACGCGGCCATCGCGCATCAGCTTCAAGGCGACATCGGCGGCGGTATCGATGCCGATGGCGAAGCAGATACCCTGGGCGCCGCCGGCCATGGCGGTATTGATGCCGACGACGCGCCCTTGGCCATCGACCAGAGGCCCGCCGGAATTGCCGGGATTGAGCGGGGCGTCTGTCTGGATGACGCTGTCGATCAGCCGCCCGGACTGCGAGCGCAAGGTGCGGCCGAGCGCCGAGACGATCCCCGCCGTGACGGTCGCTTGATAACCCAGCGGATTGCCGATGGCCACGACCAGCTGGCCGACGCGCAGAGTGGCCGAGCGCCCCAACTCGGCGTGGCTTAGGTGGGTGCCAGAGATGCGCAGTACGGCCAGGTCGGTTTCCGGATCGTCGCCGACCAGCGAGGCTTCCAGATCGCGGCCGTCGGTCAGCGATACCGAGAGCGCCTTGGCCTTGGCGACGACGTGGCTGTTGGTCATCAGGTAACCGTCGGGGGTGAACAGCACCGCCGAGCCATGGCCCATCGGCCGGCCGTGCGCGTCGAGCGCATTGACCTTGGCGACGGCGGGGCCGGTGCGGTCGAAGGCGCGCGACACGGCCTCCGAATATGGATCGAGCGGGGCATCCTGATCGGAGGCATCGTTAGCCGGGGCTGGGGCGGGGGCGGGGAGGGTGTGCGTCTGGCTCATGCGGTATGAGGTGCGCAACCGCGCCCGGGCTCACAACCCGGCCATTTGGCTGGTGGCAGGGCTGTCCTAAATTTCCCCTCTCCCCGCACAGGCGGGGAGAGGACGACCAGCAAGCCCAGAGGGCGTAGATGGTCGGGTGAGGGGCCGTGACGCTCACCAGGCCCCTCACCCGATCGCGTCGCAAGCTCCGCTCTCGTCCTCTCCCCGTTTTGACGGGGAGAGGGGAAGAAAGCAGGGGCGCGACACTTGTGTACATCCCCCGGTCATCCGGCTGATAGGCGCCGACCCGTGCGAACGGCAGAATGCTTCCTATCTAACAGTAGGAGTGATGATCATGAGCCTGTTCGCCGACATATCCGAAGCCATTGCCGACGCCACCGAAGCGACGTCGCAGCGCCTGGTGGCGCTTCACATGCGCCACGGCCGTCATTTGACGGCCACCGTGTGGCGCGACGACCTGATCGTGGCCTCGGAGCAGATACTGCCCGGCCGCGACCGCTTTCCGGCGCGCCTCGGCGATGGCAGTGAAACGGAGGCTGTGGTCGTCGGTCGCGACGACGGCACCAATATCGCCGTGCTGCGGCTTACACAGGGTACAGGCCTTGGCGAACCCGAAGCCGGTGTGGCGCGGCTGGGCGCCTTTGCCCTGGCGCTGGGCACGCAACGCGACGGTGCCGCCACCGCGGCGCTCGGCATCGTCGGCCGCGTCGGCGCGGCGTGGACCAGTTCGCACGGCGGCCGCATCGATCAATACCTGCGCCTCGACCTCGGTCTCAGCCAGGCGGAGGAGGGCGGGCCGGTGCTCGATGCCTCCGGCCGGCTGATCGGCGTCTCCGTCTTTGGCCCGCGGGGTGAGGTGCTGGTCATCCCGCACGCCACGCTGAGCCGTGTCGTGCCGCAGATCGAGGCCAGTGGCCGCGTGGCGCGCGGCTGGCTGGGCGCCGGCCTGCAGCCGGTGGCAGCGCCGGGCGCGGCTGATGCGCGTCCTGGCCGTGGCCTGCTGGTGGTCTCGGTGGCCGACGACGGCCCGGCGGCGATCGCGGGCCTTGTCCCCGGCGACATTATTACCGCTGTGGCCGGCGAGCCGGTCGGACGCATGACCGGCCTGATCCGCCGCCTCGGCCCCGACAGCATCGGCACCCCGGTCGAGCTCACCCTGCTGCGCGGCGGCGAAACGATTGTCCGCACCCTGACCGTGACGGAGCGCCCCGATGTTTGAGCCGATGCCTAACCTCGCGCACGCGCGCGATATAATGATGAGCGCAATACCGCTTCCGGCGCCGTCGCCGGTGCGCGTGGCGGTCGGTTTCCGCGACGCCGCCGTGGCGGGCGCGTGGACGGACGAGCTGTCTCTACTCGGCCTGATCGTCGTACCGCTGTCCGAAGGTGCCGAGGTCATCCTCACCGACGCTGAAGCGCGCTCGGGCTTGCCGGCGGTGGTGCTTGGCGGGACAGATCCCTCCGCCGCCGGCCAGTTGCCGTCCGACGCGTCACCGGCCCAGGTCGCGGCCGCCTTGAGCGCCGTCGCCGCCGGACTGATCGTGCGCGCCCCGGCGGACGAGGCGTTCCGGCCGCTGACCGAGGCGCCGCTCGGTGAGCTTTTGACCCCGCGCGAGGTCGAGGTGCTGCAGGCGCTGGGCGAGGGCTTGAGCAACAAGCAGGTGGCGCGCCGGCTCGACATCTCGCTGCACACCGTCAAATTCTATGTCGAGGCCGTGTTCCGCAAGCTCGATGCCCACTCACGCGCCGAGGCCGTGGCCAAGGGATTGCGGCGGCGGCTGATCGAGACGGTCGAGCTGTAATCCGCCTAATTGTCCGATAATATAGCCGCCATCATATGATGGTTAAGGCATGGGTGTGAAAACACCGCGATTCGGGTGCGGGGCAGGGGCTTGCGGGCAGGGGCGAAAGTTGTTCACAGGTTGCATAATGCGGTGGATTTTCGCCTTCGGAGAGTCCGTAACAAGGTTCGGCTGCCCGCTTATAATTTTTTTTCAAAACCCGATAGAAAAAGTTTCCACGGCGCCAAAAACATTAACCCTCAGACATATTTCACTTTTTAATTCACACTTTTTCAAGCTCTGTCATTTACGGCCGGTAGGTGGGGCGTAACTCCGTAACAGACACCTTGACGTTTTAGCGTCCGGCGGGTCATTTGGGGCCCAAACCACCCTGTGAACGGTCCGCAAACCGTTAACAAGGCGGTCGCCATTTGGCCATTCGTGGTCCATAATGGTTTAGTTTGTGACCTGATGAGGCGCGACAGGGACGTTAGATCCGTGAGCGCCGGCATGAGGCACGAGAGGTTCGACGGGATGGTCAGGCCGCCACGGCCGGGGTGTTTCGGAAGGATCTATTTGTTCAACATGGGGTAAACGCTTCCCCCTTAGTCCTTGGTCAACCCATCCGGGTGATGTCCATAATCAGGAATTGGCGAAAAATGCTGGAACACAAGAAACACCATTCGTTCATCGCTCTGCTGGGTGCCGCCGCACTGCTCATGAGCGCTCCCGCCGTGGCCGTTGCGGCCCAGGCGGCTCCCGCGGCCGCGGCTTCGTCGGCTGCTCCCGCTGCGGCCGGTCCGGCTTCGGCCGCGCCCGACGCTGCCGCCGCGACCGACGACTCGTCGTCCTCGTCGTCGAGCAGCAAGGCCAGCGAAATGACCTTCGCCTCGATGTTCGGCAACGCGTCTGCGGTCGTTAAGGCCGTTATGGCCCTGCTGGCCCTGGCTTCGCTGTTCTCGTGGATCATGCTCATCATGAAGATGATGGACTTCGGTTCGCTGAACCGCGTTACCACGAACTTCCTCGAAGCCTATCGCGGCGCCCGCTCGATCGCGGACATCAACCGCATCGCGACTTCGGACGAGTTCGCCGGCAACCCGCTGGCCGACATGGCCGCCGTCGGCACCGAAGAAATCCAACTGTCGAAGCAAGCTGGCCTGCAAGTGTCGGGCGAGCACCGCGACTCGACCCTGACCCGCGCTCAAGGCGCCATCTCGGCCATCCAGGCCGGTCTGGCCAAGCGCCTGTCGGGCGGTCTGTGGTTCCTGGCTTCGACCGGTTCGACCGGCCCGTTCGTCGGTCTGTTCGGTACGGTGTACGGCATCATGACGTCGTTCATCAACATCGCCAACACCCACACCACCAACCTCGCCGTCGTTGCCCCGGGTATCGCTGAAGCCCTTATGGCTACCGGCCTGGGTCTGATCGCCGCTATCCCGGCCGTTGTGATGTACAACATCTTCAACACGTCGATCACCAACTACGGCACGCGCTCGGAACAATTCGTTGCGGAACTCATGAACTCCCTGTCGCGTCAGCTTGACAAAGGGGCGTAATCAACATGGGAGCCAAGCTATCTAGTGGCGGCGGCTCGAAACTGCACATCGAGCAGAATGCGGAAATTAACGTTACCCCATTCGTCGATGTCATGTTGGTTCTTCTCATCATCTTCATGGTGGCGGCCCCGCTGGCTACCGTGTCGATCGAGGTCAACGAACCCAAAGAGAGCGTCAAACCGCAACAAAATCCGCCTAAGCCCATCTATATTTCGCTGAAAAAGGATACGAGCCTCTATATTGGTGACGATCCTACCGATCTCGACTCCCTGGGGGATGACCTCAAGAAGCGTATCGGGCAGCGGGACCCCGACCAGGAACGCATCTATATCCGTTGTGACAAGAAAACCCGCTATGCCGAATTCATGAAACTCATGAACAAGCTGCAGGACAACGGCTTCTATAGCGTCGCGCTCCAGGGCGAAGACAACAATCAGTAAGAGGGTCTCAAAATATGGATGAAACTCCCCATAGAAAACGGGACCCAATCCTCGACCCGCCCGAGAAGAAAGGTGCTTCCACCTCTCTGCTCGTGGGTGTCGGGGTCGGCGTCGCCCTCCACCTGGGCATCGCCTACTACTTCATTCAGGCTCACTTCCATCAAAAGGAAGTCGAGTACAGCGACGAGAAGGT
>FTCT01004409.1_pt1 | contig 90020 bp, 63 predicted proteins | sample 1658881 | NCBI WGS metagenome assembly FTCT01 (sample SAMEA3914864, study PRJEB12502) | metagenome | biome: forest; material: soil | place: USA | collected 2012-03-12 | depth 0.3 m | reverse complement strand
GGAGGTGATGACCCAGGTGCCCTGGCTGGGCGAGACGCCCAGGGCGCCGGCGATGTTCGACACCGAGACGTTGGCGATGGTGGTGTCCAGCACCACCAGAAAGTTGGCGGCGGCCAGCACTAGGCCGGCGAAGATCATCGCCGGGCCCGATAGAGCCGGGGCGGCGGGGGAGGAAGCCTGGGCCATGACGGCGGTTCCTTGACGGTGAGATCTAGCGGTGGGTGTCGATGGTGGCGGTCATGGAAAGGCCAACGCGCAGCGGGTTGGCCTTCAGCTCGGCCGGATCCAAGGCGATGCGGACCGGCAGGCGCTGGACGACCTTGATCCAGTTACCGGTGGCGTTCTGAGCCGGGATCAGGGCGAAGGCCGAGCCGGTGCCGCCCGACAGGCCCACGACTTTGCCGTGATAGGTCACCGAGCCGCCGTAGAGGTCGGCCTTTAGCGCCACGGGCTGGCCGATCGCGACCTTGCGCAGCTGGCCTTCCTTGAAGTTGGCGTCGACATAGGCCTGCTGGATCGGGACCACCTGCATCAGCGTCGCGCCGGCGGCGACGCGCTGGCCGATCTGGACGCTGCGGCGAGTGACGACGCCGTCGATCGGAGCGCGGATGACCGTGCGGTCGAGATCCAGCCTAGCCTGCTCGACGCGGGCGCGCGCAGAGGCGACCTCGGGATTGGTGTCGACCGTGGTCCCGTCGGTCAGGACGGTGTTGGCGGTCAGCGAGCCGACGGCGGCGGCGCGGTTGGCCTGGGCCTGGACCTGGGCGGCCTTGGCCGAGGCGGCGGCGGCCTGGGCGTTGGCGAAGGCGTTCTGGGCGCGGGTCAGCTCGTCGCCCGACACCGCGCCGTTGGCGGCCAGGGCCTTGCGGCGCTCGAGATCGATGCGGGCCCGGTCCAGGTCGGCTTTGGCCGAGGCCAGCGTGGCGGCGGCGCGGGTCCGGTCGGCTTCGCGGGCGGTGATCTGGGCCGCCAAGCTCTCGTCGGTGGCCAGATAGCCGCGCACTCGGCGCTGGGCCTTGGCGAGATCGGCCTGGGCCGAGGCCAGGGCGATGCGGGCGTCGCTGTCGTTCAGGGTCAGCAGCACCTGGCCGCGCTGGACGGCCTGGGTGTCACGCACCTCGACGCTCTTCACTGGACCGCCGACAAGCGGGGTGACCTGGGCGACGTCGGCGGCGACGTAGGCGTTGTCGGTCTCGACGTGGTGGGATCCGACCAGGGCGTACCAGGCGCCATAACCGACGCCGGCGACCAGGACCGCAGCGGCGAAACCGGCGAAGAGCTGCTTGCGCTTGGAATTGTCAGCCTTGGGTTGGTCCAGGGCGACGGCGGGGGAGAGGGCGGGTTGGCTTTCGCCGGCAGCTTCGTTGTCGAACATGGGAGGGCTCCGGGGAGGAAGGGGATCAGGCGGCGCGGTAGCCGCCGCCGAGGGCGCGCACGAGCGCGACGTCGAGGGTGAAGGCGCGGGTTTCGAGGTCGGCGACCGCCCGCTGGTTGGCGATCATCGCGTCCTCGGCCGTTAGGACGTCGAGATAGGTCGAGAGAGCGCCGCGATAGCGCTGGACGGCGATGTCGTGGGCGGCGGTCGAGGCTTGCAGGGCCGTCCGGCTTTCCGACAGGCGGACGTCCAGAGCGCGGCCGCTGACGGCGGCGTCGGCCACGTCCTGCAGGGCCTGGGTGAGCGTCCCGTTGTAGCTGGCCACGGCGGCGTCGTAGTCGGCCGCCGCGCCGCGATAGTTGGCGCGCAGGGCGCCGCCTTCGAAGATCGGCAGGCGCACCGCCGGACCGATCGAGCCGATGCGCGAGCCGGCGTTGCTCAGCAGGTCCAGGCCCAGCGACTGCTGGCCGAAATAGGCCGACAGGTTCACGGCCGGATAGAACTGGGCCTTGGCCTGCTTGATGCGCTGGCTGGCGGACTCGGCGCGCAGGCGGGCGGCGACCACGTCAGGGCGGCGGCCGATCAGGTCGGCGCTGAGGTCGGCGGGCAGGCCGAACGCCTTGATCGCAAGGGCGGCGGGACGGGCGATGGACCGGCCTCGGTCGGGACCGGCGCCCAGCAGGGCGGCCAGGCGGTTGCGGGTCAGGCCGATCTGCTCGTCCGTGGCGGCCAGGTCGGCGCGGGCCGAGGCCAGGCGGGCCTTGGCCTGTTCGACGGCCCCTTGGTTTTCAAGGCCGTTGCCGGCGCGCTCGGCGGTGAGAGCGGCCGACTGCTCGCGGATCTTGGCGGCGTCCTGCGCCGCGTCGCGGTCAGCGAACTGCTGGGCTAGTTGGGCGTAGGCGGCGGCGATGTTGGTCGAGAGCAGCAGGCGGGCCTCGGCGGCGTCGGCCTTGGCGGCCTCGGCGTCCGAGGTGGCGGCGGCCAAGGCCGCGCGGTTCTTGCCGAAGAAGTCCAGCTCCCAGGCGAAGTCCAGGGTGGCTCGGCCGCTGTCGTTATAGCCCTGGGGCACGAAGGCGGCGGGGATTCCGTTGTTATAGCTCTGCTTTGCCGAGGCGTAGGAGCCGTTGGCCGTGACGCTGGGCAGGGTCGCCGCGCGGGCCTGGGCCATGGCCGCCTGGGCCTTGGCCAGACGCGCCTGAGCCTTGGCCAGATCGGGCGAACCGGCCAGCGCCTCGTCCATCAGGCTGTTCAGCTGCGTATCGCCATAGGCTGTCCACCATTGGTCGGTGGGCCACTCGGCGGCGGGTGCGGCCAGGCTGGTCGCCGAGGCGTAGGCCGCCGGGCTCTTCAGCGTCTGGGCGGGCGGAGTCGTGGGAAGGGCGGCGCAGGCGCCGAGGCCGGTGGTCAACAGCAGGCTGATGATCACGGCGCGGGAGGAGGTCGGGGAGGACATCGTTCGCTCGTTTTTCAAACCGTACAGTTCGGTCTAATTATATTTTGGCATGACGGCGTCAAGCGAAAAGTGTACAGGTCGGTCCAGAAAAGAATTTTGGAGGCCCCGAACCGATGCGGGTAAAGAGCGAGGAAAAGCGGCTGGCCATCCTGGAAGCCGCCAAGGGCGTGTTCCTGGAGCGCGGCTATGTCGCGGCCAGCATGGCCGAGGTCTCCGCGCGGGTGGGCGGCTCCAAGCAGACGCTCTACAGCTACTTCGCCTCCAAGGAGGAGCTGTTCGTCGCGGTGATGCTGGAGAAGGGGGCCGCGCAGGTCGAGCCGATGTTCGACGCCTTCCACGGCAGCGAGAACCTAGCCGAGGCCGTGCGCCGTTTCGCGTTGGAGTTCGTGCGTTTCCTCACCGGCGGCGAGGTCATCGCCTTCCGCCGCATTGTCTATGCCGAGGGGGCCAAGACCGACCTGGGCCGCCTGTTCTACGAGAATGGCCCCAAGCGGGGCTGGACGCGGATGGCCAACGATTTCGCGCGAGCGATGGACGAGGGTCGCATGCGACGCGCCGATCCTTGGGTGGCCGTGAACCAGTTCCACGCCCTGTGTGAGGCCGGACCGATCCAGCGCCTGCTGGAAGGATCGTCGGGTGCGATCGAAGAGGAAGACCTGAAGGCCGCCGCTGAAGCGGCCGCCGATACTTTCATTCGCGCCTACGTGTTGTCGGCTTAGTGGTTGCCGTCCAGTTGCTGACGGTGAGCGAATGTCGGCTTCTGGCGCGGAGCGGCCTCAACCAGTGTTTGAATTTCCGATGAAATCCGATAGCCGCGAGCGGTCGTCATCCCGCCAACTGCTGTTAGGATCCAGGAGGCTAGAGACGGTTTCTTAGTTACTGATAGTTGGGGGAGCGGCGCTCACGCGTCAGCCGCCAGATGCCGGGGCTCCATCTGGCGGCTTCGTTCATGGTGAGGTTGAACCTAGGCCTTGAAGGCTGGCCGGGCCGAGATCGCTTCATACCAGCGCCGGGTGGTGGCGCCGGTCTCGGGGATCGGGACGCCGAGGCCGCCCTTGGCGAAGTCGATGGTCACCACGGCGGTGATGTCGGCGACCGAGAGGGCTTGGCCGGCGACGAACGGGCTGACCTTGAGGCGTTCTTCGAGGTCTGCGTAGAAGTTGGCGACGCGCTGCTCGCTGCGGGCGACGAGCTCGGGGATCTGCGCATAGCCGTGCGGACCGGCGATGGCGCGATCCTTGAGGCCGGCGACCTTGTTGCGCACGCCTTCCATCACGGCGGCGAAGCCTTCCAGCTCCATGCGGCGCTCCCACATGGTCACCAGGGCCTTGTCCTTGGCGTCGACGCCCAGCAGCGGGGTCTGCGGGAAGGCCTCCTCGAGGTAGCGCCAAATGGCGGGGACTTCGCCGATCGTGGTCCCGTCGGTCAGGACCAGGGCTGGGACGACCTGACGGGGATTGATGGCGGTATAGGCCGGCGAGAACTGCTCCTTGGCGCCGAGGTCGATCGGGACCTGCTGCACGTCCAGGCCCTTCTCGGCCAGGTAGATGCGAACGCGGCGCGAGTTGGGCGAGCTGCTCGATTGATAGAGTTTCAGATTGGCGGGGGACATGATGGTTCTCCGGGCGGCCGCGGGGCGGCCGAGCCTTGGGATTTTGGTGGGAAGAGAGATCAGGCCGCGTCGGCCGTGTAGGGCAGGAAGTCGGTGTAGCCCTTCTCCGTGCCGCCCCAGAACGCGGAGCGATCGTAGGGCGTCAGCGGCAGCTTGCGGCGCAGGCGCTCGGGCAGGTCGGGGTTGGAGGTGAACCAGCGGCCGAAGGCCACCAGGTCGGCGTCACCCCGCTGCAGGATCGCTTCGGCGCCGTCGCCGTCGAAACCGCCGGCGGCGATGATCGGGCCGCTAAAGTGCGAACGCAGCGTGGCGGCGGCTGTCGGAGCTCGGCCCTTTTGGCCGACCTTGTCGTCGTCGCCCTTGATGCGCGGCTCGATCAGGTGGAGGTAGGCCAGGCCGTAACCGTTCAGGAGCTCGGCGACGCGGCCGAAGGTGGCGTCCGGATCGCTGTCGGAGATGGCGTTCCATTCGCCGCTGGGCGAGAGCCGCACGCCGACGCGATCCATGCCGTTCACGGCGCCGACCGCCTCCGCCACTTCCAGCAGCAGGCGGGCGCGATTGTCGGCCGAGCCGCCGTAGCCGTCCGTGCGCCTGTTCGTGCCGTCCTGCAGGAAGCTGTCGAGCAGGTAGCCGTTGGCGGCATGCAGCTCGACGCCGTCGACGCCCGCCTCGAAGGCCCTGCGGGCCGCGTTGCGGAAGTCGGCGATGGTCTCCTTGATGTCGGCCAGGTCCATGGCCCGGTGCGGCGAGACCGGTTTCCATCCGGTAGGCGTCAGGGCTTGCTGGTCAAGCGGAACGAGCGACGGACCGATGGGCTGGGCGCCGCCGCTGACCTCGACATGGCTGGTGCGGCCGTTGTGGATGATCTGGGCCACGACCCTGCCGCCCTTGGCGTGGACGGCGTCGGCGATGGCCCGATAACCTTCGACGTGACGGTCGGCATAGAGGCCCGGCGCGCCGTAATAGGCCCGCGAGCGCAGCGAGACGCTGGCGGCCTCGACGATGATCAGGCCGCCCTGCGAGGCGCGCTGACCGTAGTGCTCGACCATCATCGCGCTGGGGGTGTCGTCGGCGTCGGAGCGTAGCCGGGTCAGGGGCGCCATGACGACGCGGTGGTCCAGGGCGATCTTGCCGACATTGGTGGAGGAAAAGAGCTTGGACATGGGGGATCCTTCCGCTCGATCGAGCGGGTCTTGGGAGTGACTAGAGTTTGGAGCCGCCGTCGACGCGGACGGTCTGGCCGGTGATCCAGCGCGCCTCGGGCGAGGCCAGGAAAGCGATGGTCCCGCCGATGTCGTCGGGCTGAGCCACGCGTTTGAGCGCCTGGATCGAATGGGCGAAGTCGCGGCCCGCATCGGTCTTGGCGAAGCTCGACATGTCGGTCGCCACGATGCCGGGCGCGACGGCGTTGACCCGGATCCCGCGCTCGCCGAGCAGGGCGGCGAAGTGCTTGACCAGGGTGTCGACCGCGCCCTTGGTGGCGGCGTAGGCCGAGAGGTTGCCGACCGCGAAGTCGGCCGCCAGCGACGAGACGAGGATCACGCTGGAACGATCGCCCAGGATCGGCAGCAGTTGCTGAACCAGGAAGAACGGCGCGCGGACATTGACGGCGAACAGGCTGTCGAAGTCCTCGATCGTGGTGTCCTCGATCGTCGCGGCCTTGGCGATCCCGGCGTTGGCCACCAGGATGTCGAGGCGCTCGCCGACGATCTGGCGGACCTGCTCGGCGAGCTTCTGGGGGCCGTCCGGGGCGGAAAGATCGGCGCTGACCGCCTGGGCGCGGCCGCCGGCCGTCTGGATTTCAGCAACGACGGCGCGGGCCTCGGCCTCGCCGCGGCCGTAGTGGACGATAACCTGGGCGCCGGATTTGGCCAGGGCGATGGCCGCGGCGCGGCCGATGCCGCGCGAGGCGCCGGTGACCAGAGCGGTCTTGCCGTTGCAGTCGGACATGGGAAGTCTCCTTTCGGGCATGGGAAGCCGGTCGCCGGCCCTCTGGGGCGCGGCGGGATTTCGGCTGGATTGTTGGGATGCTGAGGAGGCGGGAAGCGGCCTAGGCGTCCAGGAACAGCGTGGCGTGGGCCACGAACAGCTCTGGATACTGGTAGATCGAGCCGTGGCCCGAGTCCGGATAGATGACGAGCTGAGCGTTCGGCAGGTTCTGTTGCAGCGTCAGCGAGTGCGCGGTCGGAATGATCACGTCGTCGCTGCCCTGGACCACCAGCACGGGCTGGGTGATCGCCTTCAGATAGTCGAGGGCATTGGCGTCCGGGGTGACCCACTTTCCGATCGCCTCGCCTTGCGCGGCGACGGTCTGCGCGCTCACCTCCGGATCGCGATCCTTGCGGAGCCACTTGCGCCCGAGGAAAGCCAGGCCGGCTTCCTGGCTGGTCGCGGTCGGCTTGAAGTGGACCGCCAGCCACAGATGCTCGGGCGGATCATAGGTGGTGGAGAAGATCGCGTTCGACCGGCTTGCCGTCATGTCGTTGCCGCGATGGCCGGTGCCGACGAGGATGACCTTGCGAACCAAATCCCCGCCCTGAAGCGCGATCTCCTGGGCGACGAAGCCGCCGATCGAGATGCCGAGCACGTCGACCTTGGTCAGGCCCAGAGCCCGTATGAAGGCGATCCCGTTGGCGCCCATCTCCTGGAAGCTGGTCGGGGTTTCGCCCGAGGAGCTCGCGACGCCGGCGTTGTTGAACAGAATGATCTCGCGCGTCTGGGCCAGGCCGTCGGTCACCGCCGGGTCCCAGTAGTCCATCGTGCCGGTGTAGTGCTGGTTGAAGATGATCGGCACGCCACCGGTCCTGCCGAAGCGGCGATAGGCGAAGCGGATACCGTTGGCCTCGACATATTGGGTCGGCGCGGTCTGGTGGGTGTGTTGAGCGGACATTGGACGATCTTTCTCGAAGAGAGGTGGAGGGCTCAGCCGGCGGTCTTGCCGCCGTCGACGGTCAGGACGTGACCGGTGACGAACGAGGCGGCGTCCGAGCCGAGGAAGAGGATGGCGGCGGCCAGTTCGTCGGGCTTGCCGACGCGGGCCAGCGGCACCGTCGCGGCCAGGGCGGCCTTGGCCTCGCCGCCGCCGGTGAAGCGGTCGAGCATGCCGGTGTCTGTCGGTCCCGGCGCCACGGCGTTGACGCGAACGCCATGGGCGGCGGCTTCCAGGGCGACCGACTTGGTCAGACCCTCCACCGCGTGCTTGCTGGCCGCGTAGATCGAGGCCCCGGCCGCGCCTTCGTGGCCGTAGGTCGAGGAGATGTTGACGATGCTGCCCGCGCCCTGCGCCTGCATGACCCGCAGTTCGTGCTTGAGGCTCAGGACCGCGCCCAGGACATTGGTGTCAAAGGTGGCCGCATAGCTCTCGGCGGTCTGCTGGGTCACGGGGCCAGGCTGACCTTCGGTGCCGGCGTTGTTGACGGCGATGTCGAGGCGGCCCAGGCGCGCGACGGTCAGGTCGACCAGGGCGGCGACCTGCTGGTCGTCACGGACGTCGGCCTTGACGAAGACGGCGGTGACGCCGAGGGCGGTCAGCTCTTGCGCCAATGCCTCGCCGGTCTCGGTGTTACGACCCGAGATCACGAGGTCGTGGCCGGCGCGGGCGAAGGCAAACGCGGCGGCGCGGCCGATACCGGTCAACGCACCAGTCACCAGGACGGCTTTCTTGGAGGTGATCATCTTCCAAAATCCCTTGCAGGGAGGCGGTAGATGAACCTTCCGGAGCCGTTTTTGGCTCGTGGGGCGATCCGCCGTCTCGTTTTCGATGACGATTGATCTAGGCCTTGATTGCCCCCGGCGATAAGACTTTATATGTCCGTGAGACATACCTAAAAGGCATGAGAGGCGATGGAGCTTCGACACCTTCGCTATTTCGTCGCGGTCGCCGAGGAGGGCAGCGTCACGGTGGCGGCCGAGAAGCGGCTGCACACCGCCCAGCCTTCGCTGAGCCGGCAGCTCCGCGACCTGGAGCAGGAGGTCGGGACAGATCTCTTCATTCGGGGCGCGCGGGGCGTGGAGCTGACCCCGGCGGGCAGGGCGTTCCTGGATCATGCGCGGCTAGCGCTGGGCCAGGCGGCCGCGGCCGTGCAGGCGGCGCGCGAGGCGGCGCGGCCAGCGCGGTCGAACTTCTCGATCGGTTTCCTGACCGGGCAGGAAGTCGACTGGCTGCCCTTGGCCACTCGGGTCCTGCGGACCGAGCTTCCGGCCCTGGAGATGAAAATCGTCAGCCGCTATTCGCCGGATCTCGCCGATGAGCTGGAGCGGCGCGATCTCGACGTGGCGTTTCTGCGGCACGAGTCCCGACCCGACCTGGTCTTCAAGACCATCGCCCGCGAGCCCCTGACGGTGATCCTGCCCAGTGATCACCGCCTTGCGTCCCAGGCGGCGATCGATCCCCACGATCTGGAGGGCGAGATCTATGTCGGCTTCTCGGACGTTCCCCACGTCCTGCGCGGCGTCGTGAACGCCTATCTCGACCGCGTGGGCGTGCGGCTGACGCCCAGCCATTTCATCGACAACTTCGCCATGGGCATCTCGCTGGTCGCTTCGACGCGCGGCGTCGCGCTGCTGCCGACCTATGTCGAGCCGCTGCTGCCCTGGTCCGTCGTGAGCCGGCCCCTGGTGGGCGATCCGCCGACGATCGACCTGACGCTTGGCTATCATCGCGACAACGATTCAGCCGTGCTTAAGGCCTTTCTCGATGGCATGGCGCAACTGGTGGCCCGCGAACCGCTGCCGGGCGGCGCGTTGAGAGCCTAGCTTGGTCGAAGCGCGCGAACACAGGCGCGAGGCTCTGGCAAGCCCAGGCTAAGACCCTTTCAGGCGCTGGCGACGCTCGGAGGGGGCGGCGATAGGCGAGGGGCTTTATCAACAGCCGCCGCCGCCGAGCTCACCCTCGCGGCCTCCAGCCAACATAACTCCCGAACACCCATGATGCTCGGCGTTCACGGAGCGGAAGTGGAGACCTGTGCGCGCCTGACTGCCGTCACCGCCACCACCCCGAACTCCGCTCTTTCTCCCAGGCGTTTTCGTAACGCAGGGATTTTGCGTGCCCATTCCACCTGGCGCCTCGCGCTTCGCAGCCATTTCCGCCCGAACACCCGACATTCGCCACCGCCGTCTCCGCGGGCCGCGACGCTGATCGGCCCAGACCAGCGGGACCTCGCCTTTGATCAATTGGGCGGTGGTCACCCGGCGGGCTGCTGACGGCTTCTGGCCCTGCGCGCCTAACTGTCGAACAGTCCGAACGCTATCGGAGCTTGTCGGCGTGCCTCGATGTGGGCCGGGATATTGCCGGCGAGCACCAGTGGATCCTGAAGCTGGCGCTGGCGCGGGATGCCGACGGTCTCGCTAGAGCAACGATCGAGCATCTTCGCGCTAAGGCGGCGTTGCTCGTCGAGTGCATGAGGCGAATTGTCCGCTGAAGTTCAGCATCAATTGATGCTCGGCATAGAGGGGGCGATGAGCGTCTGCATTTTGGACGGGGGCAAGGTCTGATTCTGGCGCAATGCGTCTCAGGCGGGCCAAGGCCCCCAGGTCGCCAGAACCTTGTCGGTTTCATCCAGATTACTGGTGACGACGATCCGATAGCGCCCTCCGCCTGGCGCCACGCGAACCACGATGTGGCCGTCTCGCGCGGCCAGGCGATCGGTCAGCCATTTGTGGGCCAGCACGTTCGCCAGTGACAGTCCGGTGGAGAACACGTCGCGCGCGCCGGGATAGAGGCGCTGGCTCAGCATCCGCTCCAGGGCGTCGGGACTAGGGTGGGCTGCGTGCCAGCCCTGGATGATCCAGGCGCGTGGACGAAGCGCTCGGGCCACGTCTGCGCCCGTGGCGTCGAACATGCCGTGGTGGGCGGCGACGGCGACATCGGCCGGGCCGGCGACCGTTGCCGCCGGCGTCTCGACGTCGCGCCAGGGCTGGACCCCGTCAAAGCTGTTGCTGGTCAGGTCACCGGCCGCGAAATAGCCGAATGCGCCGTAGCGCAGCCGAATGGCCGCCGAGCAGGCGTTCTCGTCGGGGATGTCGTCCTTGGCCAGGGTCTCGATCGGCGGGAAGAGGTGGCGGCTTTCGGTCCCGCGCCCGGTCCAGACCTCGCCATTGGCCGCCAGATTGCGGATCTCGACGCCGGGCAGCTTCAGCTGGTCCGCCGCCCCGACCCGGAAGCGCTCGACCTTGCCGCCGGTCCGGACGCGCTCGCGGAGGAAGGCCTGGTAGTTCTTGGCGAACGGCGCGTCCCACGGCTGGGGGAAGGCGTAGTCGGGATAGTCGCGATCGACCAGCAGGCTGATCGGCAACAGGGCGGCGACGTCGCTGACGCCGGTCAGGCGATAGGCGCCGCCGGGAGCCAGCGGCGTGTCGGGACCCACGTCGCCGACGTGGTCGGGATGCAGATGGCTGACCAGGAGGGCGTCCAGCTTCGGCTCGCCGGTGGCGGCCAGATGGCGGCGGGCGTACCGGCCGATCCATTCACCGGCGCGCCGTTCGGGACCGGGGCGGATATCCAGGCTGGCCGGCGGTGGCGTGCCCGAGGCGCCGGCGTCGATCATCAGGCTGGATCCGTCCGGCCCGATGATCAGCGCGGAGTCGCCCCGGCCGGTGGCGATGTGGTGGATGTCGAGGCCGCCGCGCCGCCAGGGCCGCAGCGGCTGGCCGACGACGTCCTCGTCCGGCGCCGAGGCCGCGCCGGCCAGGGGCGCGACGCCGAGCGCCGCGACGGCCGACAGCAGGCCGCGCCGGGTGAACGCCGTCGCCATGGCCTAGAACTTTGCCGACAGCATGACGCCCATCGTCCGCGGCTCGCCCAGATACTCGGCCAGCACGCCCTGGGTGGACGGGGTCAGCAGATAGTCGACGTCGCCCAGGTTCTTGACCCAGGCCGTCAGCTGCCAGCGGCCGTTCTGGCTCTCATAGCCCAACGACAGGTTGGTCAGGGCGTAGCTGTCGATGTGCAGGTTCGGGTCCTTGGTCGCGCCGGTATAGTAGCCGTCGGTATAGGCCCAGCTCAGCGCGCCGGTGAGGTAGCCCTTGCCGTTCAGCGGGACGCGGACGTCGGCGGCGAGAGCGCCCTTGTTGCGCGGCGACGAGCCCAGCGGATTGCCGGTGTTCACCGCCCCGCCCGGAATGACGAAGTTGTCGTAGACGGTGTCGAGCAGACCGTAGCTGCCCATCAGGTTCAGCCAGGGCAGAGGACGCCAGGTCACTTCCAGCTCCGCGCCCTTCACCGTGGCCTGGCCGGCGTTGGTGATGGTCAGCACCCGGGTCAGGTTGTTGAAGAACAGCTCCTGCTTGTCCTTGTAGTCCATGTGGAAGACCGAGGCGTTGACCCGCAGGGTGTCGGCCAGCCACTGGGACTTCACGCCCAGTTCGTAGTTGGTGACGGTCTCGGGATCGAAGGGCTGGGCCAGGGCCGACAGCGTCGCCGCATCGGTGTTGAAGCCGCCGGCGGTGTAGCCGCGCGTCACGCTGCCATAGACCTTGAGATCCTCGCGCGGCGTCCAGCTGAGCACGGCGCGGGGCGTGACCTCGCTCCAGTCGGCCTTCAGGTCGCGGGCGGTGAAGCTGCCGGTGGCCGGGCGAATGAAGTCGGTGCGAACCAGGTCGGCGGTCTTCTCGTCGTGGGTGTAGCGAGCGCCGAGGGTCAGGTCGAAGGCGGCGGGCAGGTGCACCGTGCCGTCGATGAAGCCGGCGTAGCTGCGGGTCTTTACCGCCTGGTCGGTCAGGACGTCGGATGAGGCCACGCCCGTCATGGCGGCCAGGCCGCGCGTGCGTAGCTGGCGCTTGGCGTCCTCGTCGGCGAAATAGACACCGGCCACGACGTCGCCATGCGACCATTTCGGGCTGGCCCAGCGGACCTCCTGCGAGAACAGTCCCACGTCGTCGACGTCGCGGTTGACGCTCTGGGTGTTGGTCCCGGTCAGGAACACATAGCTGGCGCCGGTGCCCGAATAGTCCTCGCCCGACTGCGACCAGCGATAGCCGGTGACCGAGGTCACTTGGCCGACGGGCGCGGTCCAATAGACCCGCGCCGAGGCGCCCCACTGGTTGCGGGCGAAGTCCTGGACGTAACCCAGCTCGGAAGTGCGACGGTCGCCGTCCGAGCCGGCGCCCTTGGACGACAGGGTGCGGCCGCCATTGTGGTCGTCGCCATAGTCGGCGCCCAGCAGCACCTCGACGGTGTCGGCGGCGCGCAGGCGGGCCTGGGCGCGGACGCTGCGGCTGTCGAGATCGTCCTCTTCCCGGCCTGTCAGGCGGTCGCGGCCGTAGCCGTCGTGCTGCTTGAGCGAGCCGGCCAGGCGAAAGGCGACGTCCTGGCCAACGGGGATATCGACGCGGCCGTCGACCTGCTTGAGGTCATAGTCGCCGCCGCCGATCCGCACCGAGCCCGCGGCGTCGTCATAGGCCGGCTTGCCGGTGTCCAGCACGATGGCCCCGCCGGTGACATTGCGGCCGAAGAGGGTGCCTTGCGGCCCCTTGAGGACCTGCACCGAGTTCAGTCCGTAGAGCTCGAAACTGGCGGCGCTGTTGCGGGGAATGAACAGGTCGTCGATCACCACGGCGACCGGCTTGTTGGCGCCGATCTGGGTGAAGGTGTTGGTCGCGCCGCGGATGGCGATGGTCGGGCTGCTCTGGCTGAACGACGAGACCAGCAGGCCCGGCGTCAGGCGCGAGATGTCGCGCAGGCTTTCCAGCCGATAGGTTTCGACCGCGCGGCTGGAAAAGGCCGACAGCGAGATCGGCACGCCCTGAGCGGCTTCCTCGCGCTTCTGGGCGGTGACGATGATGGTGTCGAGCGCGGTGGGCTCGGTGGCGACGGTGTCCTTGGCCGGCGTGGCGGCGCGGCGCAGGACGATGACGCCGCCGCTGTCGGAGACGATCTCCAGGCCCGTGCCGTCGATCAGCTTGTGCAGCGCCGTGCGGGCGTCCATCGAGCCCTTGAGGGCCTGGGTGCGGACGCCTTCCAGCCCGTCGGCGGGGGCGACGACCTGCAGGCCGGCCTGACGCGCGAAGGCCGAGATGGCCGAGGCCGCCGATTGGGCCGGCACGTCGAACGCGCGCTGCTGGGCCGCCGCCGGCGCGGCGCAGGTCAGGAGGGCCAGAGCGGCGATGCCGCCGGCCAGGAGTGTCTTCCGCATCATGGTGTCGCCCCGAAATCCGCCGGTCCCGCGCCGGCCTCATGGGGGTGGAGCCTCGGTGAAGACACTCCCGCCATGCCGTCTCCGAAAAAAGTTCAGCCGCGGCTCAGGCGGACGCCGTCGGCTTGCGGCGTGGCGGTCAGGCCCAGGCTCAGGGCGGCGGCCTTGGCGAAGCCGTCGGGGTCGCTGGCCGAGAACAGGCCGGTCATCTTCAGCCTGGCCACGGTCGGATCGTCGATGACGATGCGGCGGTCGGAATAGCGCGCGAACTCCTCGGCCGCCTGGCCCAGGGTCAGGCCGTCCAGGTCGATCTGGCCCTGTCGCCAAGCCATGGCTCGGTCGACGGCGGCCGCGCCGACGACGGTGGGGGCCAGGGCGCCGAGGCTGGCCACCTGCACGGCATGCTCGGCGGCCAGGCGCACGGGCTTGCCCTGCGATCCACGCCAGACCTCGACGACCCCTTCCCGAACGATCACCCCGACCTGGCCGTCGGCGTGGGCGCGCACGGTGAAGCTGGTGCCGACCGCGCGAACCCGCACGTCGCCGGCCACGACCACGAAGGGGCGGGCGGGATCCTTGGCGACATCGAACAGGGCCTCGCCGCGCAGCAGGTCGACGCGCCGCATCCTGCCGTCGAAGGCTGTGCGGATCGTCGTGTCGGTGTTCAGGGTCACGGCCGAACCGTCGCTGAGCGGGGCGCGGCGGATGTCGCCCTTGCTGGTGGTCACCCGGCCGCGAAGGTTCAGGGCGCCATAACCGACCGCCCCGACCACCGAGGCGGCGGCCAGGATCCCCCCCGTCGCCAGCAGGCGGCGACGATCGGCGGCGCGGGCGACGGGATGGGTCGAGGGCGAAAACGCGGCGCCGAGACCTCGGGCGCGGTCCAGGTGGGCGCTGATCGCCAGGGCCTTGGCGTAGGCGCCGGCCCGGCGGGGGTCCTGCGCCGCCCAGGCTTCGAGAGCGGCCTGGTCCTCGTCCGACAGCGGCCCTCGATCGACGCGCGCGGCCCATCCGGCCGCGGCTGCGTCAATGTCGGCGCTGCTCTCTCGGATCGTGGTCAACTTCGATCGGGTCCTCGATGCTACGATCCCTAGATGCCTGGAAGCGTCCGTTTCCGCCACGCCCCATCGCCTTCATCAGCACGCCGATGCCTTTTCCGACGTGCTTCTCGACCGTGTTTTCAGAAACGCCCATGCGCTGGGCGACCTCGCGCTGCGAGAGGCCGTGGACCTTGCGCAGGGTGAAGGCCTCGCGGCACTTGGCCGGCAGGCTGGCGATCAGGGCGGCGATGCGCGAAAGCTCCTGGCGGTCGGCCGTCAAGGTCTCGGGCGAGGGCTCGGCGCTGGGCGGGTCCAGGGCTTCCGCTTCGGCCAGCGCCTCGAAGGCCACGATTCGACTGCGGCGAAGACTGCGCAGGATCACCGACTTGGCCACCTCGAACATGTAGGTACGCGGGGTCTGGATATGGTCCACCGCGTCCAGCGCCGCCAGGATCGCGTAGGTCTCCTGGACGATGTCGTCGACTTCCAGCCCGGCCAGGGGACGACGCGAAAGCCAGGCGCGCAGGGCCGGCTCATGCGGCAGCGCGTTGCGCGCCAGCCAGATCGCCCGCTCCTGGGTCGCCAAGGTCATGGGCCAAGCTTGCTATCAGTCGATTGTGACAGCCAACCCCATGCGCAGCGTCAGCCGTCCAGAGGCGGGGGCAAGTCATATGCGCAGGCGCCTCGTCTGAATGTCCGCATTTAATGCGATCACGAGGACGATCGCCCCAGCAGCCATGATCGCCATTCTGCAATGAGGCCGTCGACCGCGCGGCGCGGCGAGCCGCGACGATCCCTGCAGCCGCTCTCGACCATGGCGCTGTCGGCGGCCACCAGATCCAGGTCCAGCCACAAAGCCTCGACATCCGCATAAGCCTGTCGATGCCCTGGTGAGGCCTCCAGCCAGGTCTGAAACGCCTTCCAGTCGCAGAACGCTGGGTCGCCCTGCAGGCGTGCGAACCAGACGGCCGCCGCGCTCCAACGGTCTTGTTCAGCCGATTTCAACAGCGTCATGATGCTTGGCCAGTCCGGAGCATCGCGTCAGGGGCGCGCCCGGAGGGTTGACGGCGACCGTGGCGGCGTCCCCTCGCGTTCGTCGGTCGATGGCGTAAATCTGCAACGGTCATCGCCCCACCCGGATGAGCAGGTGCTGGAGCGCCAGGGCGATGTGCTTTTCCACCGCACTGCGTGAGATGCCCAGGCGCGCGGCCACGTCGGCTTGGTTGAGCCCGTCGAACTTGTGCAGGCGGAAGGCCCTCTGGGTGAGCGGCGCCAGGGTTTCCAGGGCCGCGACCAGCTTTTCCAGCCGCTGGCGGCCGATCATCGCCTGCTCGGCGTCGGGCGTGTCGGCGATGTCCAGCGCGCCGACGCTGGCCTGGTGGCTGCGCCGCCATTCGGCCTCGCGCGCGCCGGTGCGGCGCCGCGCCCGCAGCCGATCGAGCATCAGGTTGCTGGCGAGGCGGTAGAGATAGGCGGGCGGATTGATGATCTCGGGCCCGACCGGCGTGTTTCTGACCTTCAGATAAAGGTCCTGCACGAGATCCTCGACCTCGTCCGAGGCGCCGAGGCGCGCCTGGAAGAACCGGCGCATCTCGGGCAGGCGCTCAAGATAGGTTTCGAGGAGCGATGTCGCGCGGCCCACGGACGAGCGTTTCTTATGGCGCGGCGACGGAAGACCGCGCCGTCGGGACGGCGCGCGGGACCGCGACGATCCGATCGAGCCTCGTCGCCATCGTCAGATATTTCCGCATGGACCGCCTCGCCGCACAGCTTGATCTGCGTAGCGGCGTCAACCTCTTGGGCCGATGGCGACGGGATTGATAATTCCCAATCTCTTCAAGAGCCTGAGCACTCTCAAGGCGCTTGTGGGGTCAATCAGAAGTGTTCCTGCAGCGTGCTGGCGCCGGCGATCTGGAGCTGATGCTCGATCAGCGGCGTAAGGTCGCTGGCGCGCTGCGTGAACTCCAGGCCGTGCCGGTCGACATAGGCGCGATCCACGCGGCCGCCCGGTTTCGGATCAATGAGTTTTTCCCCGTCCCAGAAGACGGCGTGGCCCGTGTCGGGGAGCGTCGGGGACACCACGCCGATGATCCCCGGGCTGGACCAGAGCATGTAGATGCCGCTGAGCAGGACAAAGCCCCAGGCGTTGGTCACGCACCGCATGATCGAGTGGCTCATCGGCCCGTGCGCGGGGAAATCCGGTTGCAGGGCGCGTGCGGCGGTGACGACGTCCTCGTAGCTTCGGCCGGTCAGCATCGCCACGACACAGATCATGCAGTCCTCGTCGGAGCGCTGATAGACGGCCGGCTTTCCGGTGTGGGCGCAGATCATGGCGTGACGGGCTCGCAGGTCTTGGCCCGCGCCGCGAGCGCCGCGACGAAACCGTCGAACAGCCGTCGCATGGCGGGCTTCTTGTACGGAAAGTGGCCGGCCGGATCGAGCGCATGGACGATCATCGCAACATCGGCTTCGAAGATCAGCAGGCGGCCGTCCTGGGTCTCGGCGCAGTCGATGCCGAAGTAGTCCAGACCCAGCTGCGCATGCAGGGCGGCGAACGCCGCGGCGTGACGAACCGCGAAGTCGGTGTCGAAGTCGCGCATCCAGGCCTCTTCCTCGGCCCGACGCTCGGGGCGCTCGGTCATCTGGGCGCTGAGATAGTGAACCATCCAGTGCTCGGAGACCGCGAAGTGGCTGGGATAGGCGCGCCCGTCGATGAAGGCGATGCGTTGCTTGCGGAAGAGACCGTCGGGACCGCTGTAGTCGACGAAAGGCGCCAGATAGAGCCAGGCGTCCTCATGCCCTTCCAGATAAGCCGCCAGAGCTTGCGGCGACTCCACTCTCTCAAGTCCATGCCCGGCGTGCGTGCCGACGGGACGGACGATCAGCGGCCACTGCTCGCCGGGCAGCAGGATGTCCAAGGCCAGCGCGCCGTCCGCCAGAGCCTGGACCTGTTCCCGGAACGCCCTGGCCGTGCGCGGCGCGTAGAGAGACGGGGCGTCTTCCAGGCGTCGGTAGAGCGAGTCGCGGCTGAGGCCGGTGATCGAAAGCGGGGCGTCGTTGATGACCGGCCGACCCCAGCCGCGCAGAAGTTCGGACGCGCGCTTCAGGAGCGCCTCGGTCGCCTCCGACTCCCCGATGCCGATGAAGGCGACATCGTGTTCGGGCGCGTCGGCCAGGGATGAGGTCGTCTCATCGATATAGTAGCTCCACAGCGTGACCTGAGAGCCTTCGAGCAGGAAGTCGATCGGCGTGTTGGCCATGAAGTCGCCCGGGGCCAGGATCGCCAGGACGGTGAGCCGATCGCCCGCCCCGTGCGGGCGGCGGTAGAGATGGCGCAGGGCCAGGGCGTCTTTCTGCAGATCCTTGGCCTGGTCCGGTTGCCCTACGGCCTGCATCAAGGTCGACAGGTCCAGCAGGGCGGCTGCGTCGGCGGGATTGCGCTCCACCCTCGCGACCAGCCGATTGAGCAATGGCGTCAAATCCTCGCCTTCGAAGGCGAGGCGGACAATAGCGGCGAGCCCCATGATCAAGGCGGGGTCGGTCTGTGGTTCGGGCAAGCGATGTGGATCCATGGTCTGGCGTCTATGCTCCACGGGAAAGGGCGCGGCCGCGGTCGAGCACCCCTTTGATCAGCGCGTCTATGTGTTCGGCGCGCGTACGATGGTTGACGATGGCGGCGCGGATCGCCGGACGGCCATCAAGGCGCGTCAGGGATGGGGCGACCTCGCCGTCGACCTGGAGGTCGGCGACGATTTCGGGATCATGCCGCCCATCGCCATAGCTGAAGCAGACGATGTTGAGCGCGACCGGCGCCAGCAGCGTCAGCTCCGGTTCCTGGCGGATCCGGGCCGCGAGTTGGCGGGCCAGGGCGCAGGTGAAGGCGATACTGTCGCCAAGCGCCGTGGCGCCATAGGTCTTCAGGGTCAGCCAGGTCTTCAAGGCGCGGAAGCCGCGCGACAGGTCCATGCCGTAGTCGCACGGCCACCAGTCGCCGGCGGCGAGGCCGCGATCGGCGCGCGTGAGATAGCCCGCATCCGCTGCAAAGGTCTGGCGGTGCTGCTCGCCGTCACGCACCAGCAGAAAGCCGGCGTCGTACGGGACCTGGCCCCACTTGTGGAAGTCGAAGGCCAGGCTGTCGCAGCGCTGGATGCCGGAAACCAGCGGCGCCAGCTCCGGCGACAAGACCGCCAGGGCGCCCAGCGCGCCGTCGACATGGAAGCTGAGCGTCTCAGCCGCGGCAATGTCCGCCAGGGCGTCGAGATCGTCGATCGCGCCGACATCGACGGCCCCGGCCGTGCCGATGATCAGGAACGGTGTGAATCCCGCCTCACGGTCGGCCTGGATCCGGCGACGCAGGGCGCCAAGGTCGATGCGGTGATCGGCGTCGACCTCGACCCGCCTGAGGTGGTCCGAGCCCAATCCGGCCAGATCCATCGCGCGGGCCACACAGCCGTGGGCGGCGTTGGACGTGTAGGCGGTCAGCCGGGTCGCGCAGTCTAGCAGGCCCCGATCCCGAACCTGAACGCTCAACGCCTTGGCGCGGGCGATGACCACGGCCATGAAATTGGCCTGCGAGGTCCCGGTCACGAACAGCCCGCTGGCCGTGTCGGGAAAGTCGAACATCTCGCGGACCCAGGCCAGGACCTGACGCTCGACCTCGATCGGCATGTGATCGCGCCCGCCGAGATTGGCGTTCAGGCCTGCAGCCAGCATCTCGGCCAGCATGCCGACGGGCGTGCCGCCGCCCTGGACCCATCCCATGAATCCGGGATGCGTATTGCCGCTGGCGTAGGGCAGGATGTCCGCCACGAACGTGGCGTGACAGTCGGCAAGGCGGGTCGGCGACAGCGGCAAGGCCTCGCGGAAGCGCGCGCGGACCGCTTGCGGCGGCGCGCGCCAGACAGGCCGCTCTGCGCCATGCTCGAGGAAATCGAACATCGTTTCGAGCATCGCGCGGCCTTCGGCGCGCAGAGCTGTCCAATCGGCAGGATCAAGGCCGGTCGGCTCAGGCTGCACAGCCCGAGCGTCGGTGTCGCGGAAAGCGGTTTCCGGGTGGGCGTGCATGGCGAGATCCGATCCGTCGTGACGACGTGCGCCCCGTTGACGGCAGGCCCCTCAGGAACCCACACGGAATTCATCGCAAAGCGTCGTCAGACCGGCGCCTATTTCGGTCAAGCTGAGGGGGGGCTGAGGGGGCAAGGTCCGCGTGACGCGATAGAGTCAAGCCCGTCATCCCCGCACTGGTGGGGCCACTTTCGGCGCCGGTCTCGCACAGTTGTTCCATGCTGCCTGAGCGTCCGTCGCCCTATACAGCAGTCCAGAAACGCTATTTGCCGGCTTGAAACAGCTCGATGAGCATCCGCTCATTGTCGCGGACGAAGGCGAAGCGATCGCCTCGGCCGTCCGGAACATCGCCAGGCGGGGATACGATCTCAACGCCCTTCGCTCGCAGGTCGGCGACAGCCGCCTCGATGTCCGACACGCCGATCGCGAAGTGATTGATCCCGCCGAATCCCAGATTGGTCGCCCGATCCTCGCGCCCGGGATCCATCGGCGCGGCGTTCTCCATCTGGAAGAGTTCGATCCGCAGATCGCCTCGACCGATAAAGGCGACCCTGGCGCCGGGGAAGCTGTACTCGCTCAGCTTCGTGAAGCCAAAATGCTCCTCATACCAGGACGTGCTGGCGTCCAAGTCGCGGACGACCACGCCGACATGGTCAAGGCGCGAAAACTCGACGGCCATGGCATTTGTCTCACGACGATAGGATACGCAGATCGTCCAACGCGGCGACACGAGCCCAGGTTCAACCCGGAACGATTCGGGCATTTCACCGTGTTCGTCATGCCGGGGACGGTTGTTCCTGAGGCGCGCCGCGCGTCGGATGGATGCAATTGGTCGCCCAATTTCTCATTTTGGCGCGGTGTGGCCAGGACAATTTATTCGGCAACATGCTGTTTTGTTTCATAATTTAAAATTGGTCAGGTGACTTTGTCATATTGTCTTTGACAGCGCTGCCAGCTATGTGGCTATTTCCCGGCCTATCGGAGGTTGGTTTCAAGCAAGAAATTGCTCGTTACCGGTACCTTTACGGCGATCACGAGATGAAAACTCTCCGTTTTCGTGGCGGGTGCGCGTCAGCCTTCGCGAGCGAGGGTCACGTCAAAGTGGCCAGATGACTTTAACGAATAACGGCGGGCCAGCCGCCGTACGTGCAGGGGGAAACAGATGTCTTTGTCGCCGAAAAACCAATCCGCAGGTCAGCGCCGCTTCCGGCTGGGCGCTTCGATGATCGTGCTGGGCATGTTGGCCGGAGCGCCGACGGCCTTCGCCCAGGCGCAGAAGGACGGCGAGCCGTCGACGGTCAGCGAGGTGGTCGTGACTGGCCTGCGCGCCAGCATCCAGAGCGCTCGCGACCTGAAGAAGAACGCCGACGTCGTGGTCGACAGCGTCTCGGCCCAGGACATCGGCGCGCTGCCGGACCGGTCGGTGACCGAGGCCATCCAGCGCATTCCCGGCGTGTCGATCACGCGCTTCACGGCCGGCAACAATCCGGACCGCTTCTCGGTCGAAGGCAGCGGCGTCGTCGTGCGCGGCCTGACCTACACCCGCAGCCAGCTGAACGGGCGCGACACCTTCACCGCCAACAACGGCCGGGGCCTCAGCTTCGCCGACGTGCCGGCCGAGCTGCTGGCGGGCGTCGACGTCTACAAGAGCCCCAGCGCCGATATGATCGAGGGGGGCATCTCGGGCACGGTCAATCTGCGCACCCGCCTGCCGTTCGACGCCAAGGGCGCGCTGCTGGCCGCCACGGCCGAGCTGAACTACAGCGACTTCGCCGACAAGTCCTCGCCCAACCTCTCGGTGCTGGCCAGCGACCGGAAGATGACGAACATCGGCGAGTTCGGCGCGATGATCAGCGTCGTGCGCTCCGAGCTGAACTCGCGCGCCGACGGCATCCAGATCTCCAACTTCGGCCTGCGCGGCCTGGACGCCTCGGGCAACCTGGTGGCGCCGACCACTGCGGGCGCCCGCCAAGTCTATGTGCCGCGCGGCGCGGGCGAGCGGACCCAGGAATATAACCGCGTCCGCTACGGCTATGCCGGCGCGCTGCAGTGGAAGAGCCTGGACGGACGCGCGACGGCGACCGCGCAGTTCCTGCGCTCGGACGCCCGCGAGAAGTCGTACGAACACACCGCCGAGATCGCCACCGACAACGTCACCTCGGCCGGCGACTCCCGCGCCCTGGGCGGCACGGCCATGACCTTCGACGACGACGGCGTCTTCACCAGCGGGACCCTGACCGCGCCGGTCGGCTATCGCGACGACCAGTACAATTCCCGCGCTCGCGTGCCGCTGACCGGCATGAAGAGCAACAACACCGTCCGCTATGTCGACCGCCACCTGCTGACCGACGACTTCGGCGGCCATTTCAAGTTCGAGATCAACGACCGCCTGACGCTGAACGCCGACTACCAGCACGTCCGCTCGCGGGTGGACGTCTACGACATGAGCGTGCGTTCGGTGACCTACCAGAACGTCCTGCTGAAGCTGAACGGCGGCGGGCTGCCGACGGTGAAGTTCCTGCCGATCGACCCGTGCACGACCGCCGCGGCCTGCCCGGGGATCACCTATCGCCCGACCTACTACACCGCGCCGAACGACAGCTTTCTCAGCCCCTACAACAGCTTCTACGGAGCGGCGATGGACCACGTCGAGAACAGCAGCGGCGACGAGGACGCCGCGCGGATCGACCTGCGCTATTCCGCGCCGGAAGGCTGGCTGAAGTCGATCGACGTCGGCTACCGCTGGGCCGACCGCAACAACGTCGCGCGCTATTCGGCCTACAACTACGGCGTCCTCAGCGACATCTATGCCGGCGCGGGTCCGGTCTGGTTCGACAAGGCGATCAACGGCAAGCCCGACAATGTCGGCACGGATCCGGCTCGCTTGGGCGGCTCGACCGGCGCGCAGGAGGCTTTCGTCTTCGACAACTTCCTGCGTAGCCACACCGACAGTCCCGCCGGCCTGGGGCGGCTCTACTATCCGGCCGACCAACTGGCGAATTACGGCGCGCTGGGGACGGCGCTGCTGCAGATCGGCGACGAGTGGCGCGCGCGCCTGCTGAATGGCTGCCCGCAGAACTGGGTCCCACTGGCCCAGCGCTGCGGCGTGATCGCGGGCACGAACTATCTGCCCAGCGAGATCAATCCGGTCGACGAGACGGTCAACGCCGCCTATGCCGTCGCGCGCTTCGACGGGACGCTGGACAACGGCTGGTCGCTGAGCGGCAACGCCGGCCTGCGCTATACCCGCACCGTCCGCGAGGCCTCGGGCTATTACGCCTTCCCGGCCAAGGTCTATACCTGCACCCAGCCGACCTCGCCGTTCTGCGCCTTCGTCGCCGACGCCAACAAGTTCTCGAACGGCGCGATGACGCCGATCACGGCCAAGCTGACCTACGGCTACTGGCTGCCGGCGTTCAACGCCAAGCTCTCGGTCGGCGGCGGGCTGATCTTCCGGGCCGCGTACAACAAGTCGATCGCGCTGCCCGACTTTGGCCTGACCCGCGCCTACTACAGCGTCTCGCTGAACACCGCCGACCAGACCATCGTCACCAACGGCAAGCCGGTGGCGGTGTTCAACGTCGGCAACCCGTACCTGAAGCCGGTGACGGCGGATAACCTGGACCTGACCGCCGAGTACTACTTCTCCAAGGTCGGGCAAGTCTCGCTGGCCCTGTTCGCCAAGAACCTGAAGGGCGTGGTGACCAACGGCACCGAGCGCCTGACCTTCACCAACAACGGCGTCAGCTTCGACGGCCTGGTCACGACGCCGCTGAACTCCAGCGACACCGGCAAGGTGCGCGGTCTGGAGGTGGGCTACTCCCAGGCCTACGACTTCCTGCCGGGCGCGCTGTCGGGCCTGGGCCTGACCGCCAACTACACCTACGTCCAGGCCAAGGGCGTGCGGCAGAGCACGCTCAGCAGCACCGACCCCGACGTCGCCGCCGGCACGGTCGCCACCGTGGACACCAGCAAGCTGCCGCTGCAGGGCCTGTCGAAGCACACGGTCAACATCCAGCCCTTCTACCAGAAGGGCCGGGTCGAGCTGCGGGCCGCCTATTCGTGGCGCTCGAAGTTCCTGCTGACGACGCGCGACGTCATCGTGCCGTTCGCGCCGATCTTCTCGGAGGCGACCGGCCAGCTGGACGCCTCGGTGTTCCTCAACATCAATCCGAACCTGCGCGTGGGCCTGCAGGGCTACAACCTGACGGCCGCCACGACGCGCACCTCGCAGGTGATCAACAACGACCTGGTGACCGCGCCGCGCTCGTGGTTCGTCGCCGATCGCCGCGTGACCCTGTCGCTGCGCGCCCGGTTCGGCGGCTGACCTTGGCGGCTTGCGGCATGAAATCTTCGTGGATAGCGGCGGCCCTCGTGGCCGCCGCGACCTTCCTGGCGCCGGCGGCCAGGGCCCAGACGACGCCGAGCCCGGTGCTGGCGTCCGCGGACCTGCGGCCGGGGCTCAGTCTGTCGGGCCTGTGGCGCTATTCGATCGACCCCTACCGGTCGGGGCTGACGGGCTTCCACGGCGAGGCCGCCAACGCCAGCGAGCGTCGCTATGCCGAGACCGACGTCGAGGCGGCGACGCGCGACGGGGGAGGGCCGTTCGAGTACGACATGCAGGCCGCGCCGACGGCCACGCTGCCGGGGTCGTGGCTGAACTATTCGGCCGAGATGCGCCACTACCAGGGTCTCGTCTGGCACCAGCGCCGCTTCGCCGCCAAGGTCGAGGCCGGCCAGCGCCAGTTCCTGCGGTTCGGTGCGGCCAACTACAAGGCGCGCGTCTATCTGAACGGCGCGTTCGTCGGCGAGCACGAGGGCGGCTTCACGCCCTTCGCCTTCGAGGTGACCGACAAGCTCCGCGCGGGTGAGAACCAGGTGACCGTCGCGGTCGACTCCGCGGCCAGCCCGGCCAGCGTGCCGCCGCCCGTCACCGACTGGGAGAACTATGGCGGGATCACCCGCGACATCCGCCTGATCGCTACGGCCCAGACCTTTGTCGACGACGCCTGGGTGCGCCTGAGCCGCGACGGCAGGATCATGGTCGACGCCCGGCTGGACGGTCCGCAGGCGGCGGGGCGAGCGATCACGCTGCACGTCCCGACGCTGGGCGTCGTGCTGTCCGGCGTGACGGACGCGAGCGGACACTGGAAAGCCAGTCTCGCCGCGCCCAAGGGCTTGGTGCGCTGGTCGCCAGAGCGGCCCCAGCTCTACGACGTGACCATCGACGCGGGCGAGGACCACTGGCGCGACCGCGTGGGTTTCCGCACCATCGAGACGCGGGGCAGCGAGATCTTGCTGAACGGCAAGCCGGTGTTCCTGCGCGGGATCAGCCTGCACGAGGAGGAGTTCGGGGTCTCGCCCTCACGCGCCATCACCCCGGCGGCGGCTCGCGCGCTGCTGTCAGAGGCCAAGGCGGGCCTGAACGCCAACTTCGTGCGCCTGGCCCACTATCCGCACTCAGGGGTGATGACCCGCACCGCCGACGAGCTGGGCCTGCTGGTCTGGAGCGAGATCCCCGTCTACTGGCTGATCGACTGGTCCAACCCCGCCACCCTGGCCGCCGCGCGCAAGATGCTGGCCGAGAACATCCTGCGCGATCGCGACCGGGCCTCGATCGCCATCTGGAGCATCGCCAACGAGACCCCCAACTCGCCCGCCCGCAACGCCTTCCTCCAGACCCTGGCCGCCGACGTGCGAGCGCTGGACGACAGCCGGCTGGTCGGCGCGGCGCTGCTGGCCGAACGGAGCGACGAGAAGGGGACGCCGGTCATGACCCTGAACGACCCGCTGGCCGCGTCGCTCGATGTCATGGCGGTCAACACCTACAACGGATGGTACACGCCCGATCGCCTGGATGACGTGCCTTCGATCGTCTGGCGCGCGCCGACCGACAAGCCGCTGCTGTTCTCGGAGTTCGGGGCTGACGCCAAGGCCGGCTTCCACGATCTGCGTCCTTCGCCGCAGAAGTTTTCCGAGGAGTTCCAGCGCGACTACTACCGCGCCACCCTGGCCATGGCGGCGAAGATCCCAACCTTGCGCGGCGTCTCGCCGTGGATCCTGAAGGACTTCCGCTCGCCCCGTCGCCAGAACGGCTACCAGCAGGGCTGGAACCGCAAGGGGCTAGTCTCGGAGACGGGGCAACGGAAGCTGGCGTTCGACGTGCTGGCCGACTTCTATGCCCAGAGGGCGGAGAGCAAGTGATGCGGATCGATCGACGCACGATGATGCTCAGCGCGGCGGCCGCCTTGCTTCCGGCGGGGGCGGCGCGGGCGCTGGACGGGGACACGCTGGCGGCCGCCGCTGCGCGTTGTGGCGTACGGTTCGGAACGGCGGTGGGTTCGCGCGGTCTCGCCAATGCGGACTACCGCGCCCTGGTCGAACGCGAATGCGCAGTGATCACGCCCGAGAACGCCATGAAGTGGCCCGCGCTGGCGCCAAGTCCGGATGGCTTCAGGTTCGATGAGGCCGATCGCTACGCCGCCTGGGCGGCCAAGACGGGCAAGGCCCTGCGCGGCCACAACCTGCTCTGGCCCCGCCAGGATCGCTTGCCCGAGTGGGTCAAGAGGTACGACTTCGGATCCAAGCCGGCCGAAGCATGCGAGCAGCTCGTCGGCCGGCACGTCGCCACGGTCGCCAAGCGCTACGCCCGGCGCGTCGACAGCTTCGACGTCGTCAACGAGGCGATCGATCCCAACACCGGCGCGATGCGCGAGAGCGTGCTCTCGAAGGCCTCCGGCGACCTCGACCGTCTGATCGCCCTGGCGTTCCAATTGGCCCGCGAGGCCGCGCCGAAGGCCCAGCTCGTCTACAACGACTACATGGACTGGGGGACCGGCTCGGCCCAGCACCGTCTGGGTGTGCTGAGGCTGCTGGAGGGCCTGCGCAAGGGCGGCGTGCCGATCGACGCCTTGGGCATCCAAGGCCACGTCACCGCCACGGCCGACCAGGGCGCGATCCAACGGCGCGAAAAGGACTGGCGCGGCTTCCTCGATGAGGTGACGGGCATGGGCTTCCAGCTCCTGGTCACCGAGTTCGACGTCGACGACCGCGACATCGCCGGCGACGCCGCCGAACGCGACCGGCAGGTGGCCGACTACGGCAAGCATTGGGCCGAGATCGTCCTGTCCTACCCGCAAACGACCACTTTCGTGACCTGGGGTCTGTCCGACCGCTTCAGCTGGCTGGACAGTTTCCGCCCCCGCGCCGACGGCCAGCACAAGCGCGGCGATCTCTACGACGACGACTTCAAGCCCAAGCCGCTCCGGAAGGCGCTGATCGAAGCGTTCACGGCCGCCCCGATTCGGAACGCCAGCCATCTCCGGTGATTGAGGCGCGGACCGTGCGCTCCTGCACGCTCTCGGAGGGCAAAGGCGGCGTGACCACGGTCTATGCTCGTGTCCGCCCACGAAACGGTGTGGACGGCGTGCTCCGGACGAGCGCAAGGCTGACCGGTGAAAACGCCTGGGCTTGGCGCCATTTCGCGCATGAAATCGGCTTCGCGCTGCCTGGATTCACACAGGTGGCGGCGCACGAAGCATAACTATGGATGGAATTTTCCATCATGCCCTTGCAAGTGGTGAAATCCTGAGTTTAGGCTAGGCCTCATACTCGTTCACGTTTTGCGGTTTCGGGCTTGGGCGTTGCGCCTATCCGGAGCGATCGGTGGTCCACGCCTCGTGTTTGGGCCGGCGAACCCGCGCGCGTCGAACGCTTCGGGGGACGCATGGATTTCAAGTCGCCAGATCGTTCGCCACAAGACCGTTCACTCGTCGACGCCTTTCGCGAGGCCGCGAGTCAATTCGGCGCGAAGCTGGCGGTGTCCGACGGGGATCGGCGCCTGACCTACGCTCAGCTTGACCGGCTGTCGGACCGCTACGCCGCGCGGCTGATCCAGGCCGGCGTGGCGCCGGGCCAGCGGGTCGGCGTCTATCTGGATCGCTCGGCCGAGGCGGTGGTGGCCATGCTGGCCGCGCTCAAGGCTGGCGCGGCCTATCTGCCGTTCGACCCCGCCGCGCCGCCCGCGCGGCGGGCGCGTCAAGCCCTGCACGCCGAGGTTCCGGTCGTGATGCGCCGACGCGGGGCGGCGATCGAGGACTGGTTCGCGGGGCGCGCGTTGGACGTCGATCTTCAGGCGGCGGACGAAGACGCCGTGGCGCCGCCGTTTCCGTCCGTGGCGTCGGAAGACATTGCGCTGGTGATCTACACCTCGGGCTCGACCAACGAGCCCAAGGGTGTTGAGATCCGCCACGGCGCGGTGGTCAACCTGATCGAGGGCGCCGGAAGCTACTGCGCGTTCCGATCCGACGACGTCGTGGCCCACACCTTGTCGATCGGCTTCGACGGCGCGACCTTCGAGATCTGGGGCGCGTTGCTGACCGGCGCCGAGCTGGCGATCGCGCCGGCCGGGTGGTCGCTGACCGACCTTTGCGAGCTGGTCGAGGCGCGGGGCGTCACGATCCTGATGGTCACCACGGGCATCTTCAACGCCTTCGGGCGCGCCGACCTGCGGCGCCTGGCGGCGCGGCTGCGCGTGCTGGTGACGGGCGGCGACGTGATCTCGCCCCGGTCGGCGCGGCTGTTTCTGGAGCTGGGCGGCCGGCAGCTGGTCAACGGCTATGGCCCCACCGAGACGACGACCTTCTCGCACTGTCATGTCATGACCGACGCCGAGGCGGTCGAGGATCCCGTGCCGATCGGGGTCCCGGTGCGCGGCGCGAGCGCCTACGTCCTGGACGCGGAGGGGCGTCCCGTCGCCGACGGCGGAGAGGGCGAGATCTTCATCGGCGGCGTCGGGGTGGCGCGGGCCTACCTGCACGATCCCGTCCGCACGGCCGAGCGCTTCGTGGCCGATCCTTTCGCATCGGGCGGTCGCCTCTATCGCACCGGGGACCTGGGACGGCGCGACGCCGAGGGGGTCTTCCACTACGGCGGCCGCATCGACGACCAGGTCAAGATCAACGGCTTTCGGATCGAGCTGGGCGAGATCGAGACCGCCCTGCGCGAGGCCGGCGGGCTGAAGGACGCCTGCGTCGTCCGCGTTCGCACCAGCGAGGCGGCCTATCTCAGCGCCTTCTGCGTCGTCGAGGATGGCGTGGACGTCACGGGTCTGAGCCAGACGCTCAAGGATCGCCTGAGCCGGACGCTGCCGGCCTACATGATCCCGCGCCGCGTGAGCGTCCTGCCCGCGCTGCCGCTGACGCTGAACGGCAAGGTCGATCGGCGCGCTCTGGAGACGCTGGCCGCGAGCGGACAGGACGGCGGCGGTGCGCCAGCTGACGCCGATCCGCTGACGGCCGACGTGCTGTCCATTCTGGCGGCTCTGCTGCCCGACGCCGACCTGTCGCCGGCCGCCAACCTGTTCGAGCAGGGCGCCGACTCCCTGACGGCCATGAAGTTCTGCGCCCGCCTGCGCGAGGCGATCGGGGCGGAGCTGCCTCTGGGGGCCGTGTTCCACGCCGAGACCGTGGCCGACCTGGTGGAGGCGATCCGCGAGGTCCGCGAGGGGCGGGGCGCGCCGGTCGTCCATGCGGTGAGTTTGTGAGCCGCGCCCGTCGCGCGGTGCGTCAGTGGGGGAACGCGTTGTGAGCGATCAGACCGAAGAGATGCTCGTCGTGGTCAATGACGAGGAGCAGTACTCGCTGTGGCCCGCCACGCGCGCCTTGCCGCAGGGCTGGCGGCCGGAAGGGTTCCGCGGATCGCGCGAGGACTGCCTGGCCCACATCAACCAGATCTGGACCGACATGCGCCCGCTCAGCCTGCGCCGGGCGATGGGCGAGGCCGGCTGAGCTCGGTTCGTCTTCGCGATCATCACCCCGTCCCGGTCGAGTTCAGAGATCCCGCGTCATGAGCGTTTCGCAGCCCGTTCGCCGCCCGCTTTCGTTCGCCGAAGAGCGGCTGTGGTTCATCGACCAGGTCGGCGGCCCGCCGGCCCTCTATAACACCGCCGTGAAGTTCCGGCTGGACGGGCCGTTGGACGTCGAGGCCCTGCGGCGAGCCTTCGCGGCGCTGGTCGCGCGGCATGAAGCGTTCCGGACGGGCTATGGCGAGATCGACGACCGGCCGGTCGCGCTGGTCGGGCCCGAGGGCGCTCTGGATCTGGTTGTCGAGGACGTTTCGGAAGCGGCTGACCCGAACGCGAAGGCCGAGGGCCTGATGCGCGCCGTCGCCGAGGCGCCGTTCGACCTGGCCGCGCCGCCGCTGGTCCGGCTGCTGCTGATCCGCTTTTCGCCCGAGCGGCACGTCTTGCTGCTGGCCGCGCACCACATCGTCTTCGACGGCGCCTCGATCGACATCCTCACAGCCGACCTGGCGGCGCTGTACGTCGACGCCGCCGCGTCGCGACCGCCGCTGGGCGCCATCGCCGAGGCGGTCGAGGCCGAGCGCCGCGCGCTGGTCGAGCCGCGTCGTTCGGCCATGCTGGACTGGTGGCTGAAGCATCTGGACGGCGAACTGCCGACCCTGACCGCGCCGGGCGACCGGCCGCGCCCCGCTCATTCGGCCCGGATCGGCGCCACCTTGGTCCGCCCCGCGCCCGCCGCGACGCTGGACGCCCTGGGCAAGGTCTGTCGCAGCCAGCGCGCGACCTTGTTCATGGGTCTGCTGGCCGCCTGGAGCGGCTGGCTGGGGCGCTATGCCAGCCAGGGCGAGGTCGTGGTCGGCGCGCCGTTCAGCCTGCGCGGCGCGCCGGAGGCGCAGGGGCTGATCGGCTATTTCGTCAACACCCTGCCGCTGCGGCTGGACCTGGCGGGCGATCCCAGCCTGAAGACACTGATCACCCGGGCGCGCGACGCCAGCCTGGGGGCTTATCCGAACGCGGAGCTGCCGTTCGGCGACATCCCCGCCGCGCTGGGCGCGCCGCGTGGTCTTTCCGCCGCGCCGCTGTTCCAGACCATGCTGGTCGTGCAGCCCCCGGCGGAGACGCGCGCCCTGGCGGCGGGCCTGACCCTGGCGTTCGACGGCGAGCTGGCGGTGGACCGCTCGCGCTTCGACCTGACGCTGATCCTGGACCACCCGGTCGACGGCCCCAGGCTGTCGCTGGAATACGATCTGGAACTGTTCGACCCGACCACGGCCGAGCGGATGCTGGATCACTTCCTGGCCTTCCTGGACGCCGGTGCGGCCGCGCCCGACGCCCCGATCGGCCGGCTCCCGATGCTGTCGGCCGGCGAGCGCGAGGCGCTGCTGGCCATGGGACGTGGGCCGGTGCGGCCGGTGGAGGCGCGGCCCTGTCACGCGCTGGTCGCCGCCCAGGCGGCGCGGACGCCGGACGCCGTGGCGGTGGCCTGGACGGATGGGGTGCTGTCGTACGGCGAGCTGGAGGCGCGCGCCAACCGCGTCGCCCGCCAGCTGCAGGCCTTGGGCGTCGGCCGCGAGGCGCCGGTCGGCCTGGTGATGGCGCGCGGACCGGACCTGATCTGCGCCCTGCTGGCGGTGCTGAAGACGGGGGGAACCTATGTCCCGCTGGATCCGGCCCTGCCGGACGCGCGTCTGGACTTCATGATCGGCGATGCGCGCCCGACCGTGCTGATCGGCGACGCCGGGTCGGCCGAGCGCCTGGCGCGGCTTGCCAAGGCGGCCGATGCCCGGGCCTTCGTCTGGAGCGACCTGGAGGGCTCGGCTACCAACCAGGAGGCTTCGCCCCTGCCGGTCGAGACGCGCCCCGGCGACAGGGCCTACGTGATCTACACCTCGGGTTCGACCGGCCAGCCCAAGGGCGTGGAGGTCTCGCACGGCGCGTTCCGCAATCTCGTCGACGCCAAGATCGAGGGCTTCGACGTACGGCCTGACAGCCGGGTGCTGCAGTTCGTCTCGTTCGGCTTCGACGTCTCGGTGTCCGACGTCCTGATGACCCTGGCGGTCGGCGCGCGCCTGGTGCTGCGGCCCGACGACGCCGTTGGCGGCGAGCCCCTGGCCGAGGTCATGCGCGAGCAGGGCATCAGCGTGATCGTCCTGCCGGCCTCGGTCCTGGCCACCTTGCCCAGCGAGGGCTTCCCGGCGCTGCGCTCGGTGATCGCCGGCGGCGAGGCCTGTTCAGCCGAACTGGTCGCGCGCTGGGCCACGCCCGGCCGGCGCTTCGTCAACGCCTACGGCCCGACCGAGGCGACGATCTGCACCACCATGGCCGTCTGCCGGCCAGGGGAGGGGCCGCCGCCGCTGGGCCAGGCGATCGCCAACGCCGAGATCCATGTCCTGGACGCCAATCTGGAGCCGACCCCGCCGGGCGTACTGGGCGAGATCCACATCGGCGGCCTGGGCCTGGCGCGCGGCTATCTGAACCGGCCGGAGTTGACGGCCCAGCGGTTCATCGCCAGCCCCTTCGGCCCACCCGGCGCGCGCCTCTATCGCACGGGCGACCTGGGCCGGCGCCTGGCGAATGGCGCCCTGATGTTCGTGGCCCGCACCGATGACCAGGTGAAGGTGCGCGGGGTGCGCATCGAACTGGGCGAGATCGAGGCCGCGCTTCGCACCCATCCGGCCGTGCAGGACGTGCTGGTCCTGATCGACGGCGAGGGCGCGACCAAGCGGATCCTGGCCTACGCCGTCGGCGCGCCGGGCGAAGCGCTGACGCCGGGCGACCTGCGCGACCACGTCCGTGGCCGGTTGCCCGACGCCATGATCCCGGCCGCCATCCTGGTGCTGGACGCCTTCCCGCGCACGCCCAACGGCAAGATCGACCGCAAGGCGCTGGCGCGCCCCGAGGCCGAGCGCGCCGCGCCCGTCGCGCCGCGCACCGTGACCGAGGAGGTGCTGGCCGAGATCTGGAGCGAGGTCCTGAACCGCGCCGTGGGGGTGGAGGACGACTTCTTCGCCCTGGGGGGCCAGTCGATCCTGGCGACCCAGGTCGTGGCCCGCGCCCGGCGTCGCTTCGAGATCGACCTCGGGGTGCGGGCGCTGTTCGAGGCTCCGACCATCGCCGCCCTCGCGCTCAAGGTCGAGGACGCCATCCTCGCCCAGATCGACGCCGACCTCGCCTGATCCCTGACTCTCGCCGGCCGCGGAGACGACTTCATGACCGACACTCTCAGCCCTATCGATGCCCGTCAGGAACTGCTGCGCCGTCGCCTGGAAAAGGCGCGAGCGGGGCAGGGGGCCTCGACCGACGTGATCCCGGCCCGGCCGGACGGCGCGCCGATGGTCCTGACCTCGGCGCAGCGGCGGCTGTGGTTCCTGAACCAGTGGGAGCCCGCCAGCGCCGCCTACAACATCCCCGTGGCGTTCCAGCTTTCGGGCGCCCTTTCGATTGAGGCTCTGGATCGCGCTCTGGTCGCGCTGGTCACGCGCCATGCGGTGCTGCGCACGCTCCATGTCGATGACGACGGCGCACCGAAGGCGGAGGAGGCCCCGGCGCCGGCCACGCTACTGACGATCGAGACCCTCGACCTCCAAGCGGCCGAGGCGTGCCTGGAGTTCGAAACGCGGCGGCCGTTCGCGCTCGACGTCGACCTGCCCCTGCGCGCCCATCTCTGGATCGTCGGCGAAGGCGAGGCCCTGCTGCTGCTGAACCTGCACCACATCGCCGCCGACGGCTGGTCGATGGGCGTGCTGCTCAAGGAGCTCAGCGCGCTCTATGCCGGCCAAGCGCTAGCGGCCCCGCCGATCCAGTTCGCCGACTACGCCGCCTGGCGCGAGGCCCGCGCGGACGGTCCGGAGGTCGCGCGGGCGCTGGAGGCGCGCCGCTCGCGGCTGGCGGGCGCGCCAGGCCTGATGGAACTGCCGACCGAGGCGCCGCGTCCAGCGGTGCGGTCCTCGCGCGGCGCGACGACCGCCTTCGCCTTCTCGGCCGAGACCTCGCAAGCCGTGCGGAACTTGGCGCGGAACACGGCGACGACCGTTTCGATGGCGCTGACCGCCGGGCTGGCGGCGCTGTGCCAGCGCTATGCGGGCCAGGAAGACGTGGTGCTGGGCGCGCCGGTGGCCGGTCGCGATCGGCCTGAGCTGGAAGGCCTCATCGGCTGCTTCGTCAACACCGTGGCCATGCGCCTGACGATGCGTCCCGACATGACGACGCGCGATCTGCTGGCGGCCGCGAAGGAAGAGGTGCTGGCCGCCTCCGAACAGCAGGACGCCCCGTTCGAGCGCCTGGTCGAGGCGCTGGCGCCCGAGCGGCGCCTGGATCACTCGCCGATCTTCCAGGTGATGCTGACGGTCAACAACGTGCCGCGCGCGGGGCTGGACCTGACCGGCGTGGTGGTCGTCGAGCGCTTCGTCGATCCGGCCGCCAGCAAGTTCGACCTCAGCGTCTCGATCGACGATCTGGGCGAGCGGATCGGCGGCGCGCTGACCTACGACACCGACCTGTTCGACGCCGCCGCCGCCGAGCGGATGATCGCCCACTTCGAGCGGGCTCTGGCGGGAATGGCCGCGGCGCCGGACGGGCGCCTGGCCGACCTGTCGCTGCTGACGGCGGCCGACGAGGCCGCGTTGGCGGCGCTGCGAGCGGCCCCGGCCATCGCACCCGAAGCCGACGACGTCCTGGTTCGGTTTGAGGCCCAGGTCGATCGCGCGCCGGACGCCCTGGCGGTGGTGTTCGAAGACCAACACTTGACCTATGGCGAGCTGGAGGCGCGGGCCAACGGCCTGGCGCAGGTGCTGGCCGGCCATGGCGTTGGACCGGAGTCCCGCGTCGGCCTCTTCCTAGAGCGTGGGGCCGGCGTGGTCGTGGCCATGCTGGCGACGCTGAAGACCGGCGCGGCCTATGTGCCGATCGATCCGGCCTATCCGGCTGACCGCGTGCGTTTCATGCTGGAGGACGCCCGAGCCGACTGGCTGGTCACCGAAGGCGCTTTGGCGCGGGGGCTCTCCGAGGGCCTCACCTGCGGCGTCACCCTGCTGGAAGATGCGCCCCTGACGGCGGAAACACGGGTGACGGCCAAGCCCGATCCGCGCCGGTTGATGTACCTGCTGTTCACCTCCGGCTCGACCGGACGGCCCAAGGCGGTGGCGGTCGAGCACGGCGGCTATGCCAACTATCTGCGCGGGATCCTGGCGCGGATGGCGCCGCCCGAGCGGGCCAGTTTCGGCCTGGCGACCACCTTCGCCGCCGACCTGGGCACGACCATGATCTATGGCGCGCTGTGCACGGGCGGGACGCTGCACGTGCTGTCGCGCGAGCGCGCCGCCGACCCGCTGGCCTTCGCCGACTATGTGCGCACGCATCGCCTGGACGTCTTGAAGCTGGTGCCCAGTCACGTCGAGAGCCTGGCCTCGATGGACGGCCTGGCCGGCGTCCTGCCCGAGCGCCTGCTGATCTTCGCCGGCGAGGGTCTGCCCTGGTCGCTGGTCGAGACGGCGCGGGCCGCCCGACCGGATCTGCGCATCCAGAACCATTACGGCCCGACCGAGATCAGCGTCGCGGCCACGGCCTATGTCGTTCCCGAGGTCCTGCCGCCGGCGCGCGGCCGGGTCGTTCCGCTGGGCCGGCCGCTGGGCGGCGTGCAGGCGTACGTGCTGGACGCGAGCGGGCGTCCGACGCCGGTGGGCGTGCCGGGTGAGCTGCATATCGGCGGCGTCGGCGTGACGCGCGGCTATCTGGGCCGGCCGGATCTGACGGCCGAGCGCTTCGTCCCCGATCCGTTCGGCGCGCCGGGCGGCCGGCTCTATCGCACGGGCGACCGGGTGAGGTTGACCGCCGACGGCGAGTTGGAGTTCCTGGGCCGGCTGGATCACCAGGTGAAGATCCGCGGCTACCGCATCGAGACCGGCGAGATCGAGGCGGTGCTGACTTCCGTCGAGACGATCCGCGAGGCCCGTGTGGTGGTCCGCGAGGACACGCCCGGCGACAAGCGATTGGTCGCCTATCTGGTGCTCGACACAGGCGCGGAAACCGATCCGGCGATCGCCGAGGGCCGCGCGCGGCTGAAGGCGGGGCTGCCTGACTACATGGCGCCGGCCGCCTATGCCGTGCTGGAGCGATTGCCGCTGAACGCCAACGGCAAGCTGGATCGGGAGGCGCTGCCGCTACCCGCCCTGCAAGCCGCCGCGACCTCCTCCGAAGGCGCGATCGAGCCGCGTGACGAGGTCGAAGAGCGCGTGGCCGCCGTCTGGCGCGAGGTGCTGGGCCTGCCGACCCTGAGCATCACCGACAACTTCTTCGACCTGGGCGGCGACTCCTTCAAGGCCGTGCGCGCGGTCCGGGCGCTGGGCGCCGGGGTCAGCGTCATGGACCTCTTCCAGCGGCCCACGATCGAAGGGCTGGCGGCCCTGCTGAGGGGCGCTGATGAGGCAGAGCAGGGGCCGCGCGGGCTGCTGCATCGGCTGACGTCCCAGGCGGCGTCGGTCGACGGGATCTCGTGGGTCTGCGCGCCGTTCGGCGGCGGCGGGGCAATCTCGTACCTGGCCCTGGCCGAGCAGGTTCCGGCCGGTCATGCGCTCTACGCCATGGATCTGCCGGGGCACGACTACGCCCGGGCCGGCGAGCTGCTGGAGCCGTTCGACCAGGTGGCGCGGCGCTGCGCCGACGAGGTGCTGCAGAAGATCAATGGACCAATCCTGCTGTACGGCCACTGCCTGGGCGCGGCCATGGCCGTGGCGGTGGGGCAGGAGCTGGAGCGGCGCGGCGCCGACCTGGTCGGGGTGATCGTCGGCGGCGCATTCCCGATGCCGCGCCTGAACGGCGCCCTGTTCGACGCCCTGGGCCGCGTGCTGCCGACTGACGCCCTGATGTCGACGCGCTCGATCCTGGACGGCCTGCTGCTGACCGGCGGCGCGCAGGGCGACGAGGACGAGGCCGAGCTGCGCTTCCTGGTCCGCAACATGCGCCATGACGGTCGCGAGGCCGAGGGCTTCTACACCCGCGTCTACCGCGATCCGGACGCCTATCGGCTGAAGGCGCCCATGGCCTGCGTCGTCGGTGAGAAGGACCGGGCGACCGAGTTCCACGCCGAGACCGTCGCCGAATGGAGCCGCTTCGCCGGCGCGGTCGAACTGCGGGTGATCCCGGGGGCGGGCCACTTCTTCCAGAAGCATCAGGCCGCCGAGCTGGCTGTGATCGGCGCCGAACAGGCGGCCCGCTGGCGAGCGGCCGAGCCGGCGGTCGAGGTTCCGCAAGCGCCGGTCGCGGTCGAGCGCTCGGCGTCGACCTTCCTGATCGTGTCGCTGGGCCAGATCGTCTCGATGATCGGCTCGGGCCTGTCGACTTTTGCTCTGGGCGTCTGGCTGTACCAGCAGACCCACCAGGTCACTCAGTTCTCGATCATGGTGGCCATGGGCCTGCTGCCCGGCATCCTGATGCTGCCCCTGGCCGGGGCGGCCGCCGACCGATGGGATCGGCGAGCGATCATGATGGGCAGCGATCTGCTGTCCTTGGCGACGACGGCGGTTGCGGCCGGCCTGGCCTGGAGCGGCCACCTGCGGGTCGAGGCGATGTACGCCGTCGCTGCGCTCAGCTCGACCGCCACGGCCTTCCGCCAGCCGGCCTATGTGGCCGCCATCGCCCAGTTGACGCCCAAGCACCATCTGGGCCGCGCCAACGGCTTCGCCCAACTGGGCGGGGCCTCGGGCATGATCCTGGCCCAAGTGTTCGGCGGCGCGCTGATGGCCGTGCTGGGCCTGCACATCATTCTGGGCCTGGACGTCCTGACCTATGTCGTCGCCCTGGCCACTCTGTTGATCGTGCGGTTCCCGAACGGCCTCTTCAAGCGCCAGGAAGAGCCGTTCCTGCGCGAGATGACCGAGGGCTGGCGCTACATCCTCAAGCGGCCCGGCATGGTCGGGCTGATGATCTTCTTCGCGGCCGGCAACGGCCTGGCCAGCATCGTCAACGTGCTGGTCACGCCGATGGTCGTGGGCTTCGCGGGACCCGCCAAGCTGGGCTGGGTGCTTGCCATGAACGGCGTGGGGCTGCTGGTCGGCTCGCTGCTGATGAGCGTCTGGGGCGGCGCGCGGCGGCGGTCGCTGGCCATGATCGGCTTCGTGGCCCTGTTCGGGGTCTCTGCCCTGGTCATGGGCCTGCGCCCGACCCTGGCCTTCCCGATCGCGGGCATGCTGGGCGTCGGGCTCTGCACGGCGCTGATCAACGCCCACTGGCTGTCGCTGATCCAGGTCAAGGTCGGGCTGGAGCTGCAAGGCCGGGTGCTGGCCGCCAACCAGATGCTGGCCCGCTGCCTGATGCCGCTAGGCGCGTTCGGCGCCGGCCTGCTGGTCGACCGCCTGCTGACCCCGGCCCTGGGACACGGCCTTTCCACCGCGCTGGCGCCGCTGCTGGGGCAGGGCGGAGGTCGCGCCGAAGGGCTGCTGATGACGCTGGCGGGCTTCGCCTCGCTGCTGCTGGCGGGCCTGGCCCTGGCCTACCGCCCGCTGCGGCGCCTGGAAACCGACCTGCCCGACGCGATCCCCGACCCGGTGATCCTCGACAAGGACACCCTGCAGAGGCGCGCCGACCAGCTGGTCTGACGCCGCCGTCTAAACGCCTTTCCTGGGAGTGAGCCATGCACGTCTTCGCCGCCGATCCCGCCTTATGGCTGCTGGATATCGACGACCTCGCCAGTCCGGCCGTGGAGGGCGTGGCCGGCGCCGATCTCGACGCGGGGCGGGCCGCCGTCGCCTGGGCCAAGGGCTATCTGGCCCAGCCCCATCCGGACCTGGGCCGCTCGGGCCTGGTCTGCCCGTTCGTGCCCCGGTCGCTGGCTTCGTCGATGTTCTTCTGCACGGTCCGGCGCGGCGCCGACCTGTCGCCGGACGAGATTGCCGACACCGTCGGCCGCTATCGCGACTGGTTCACCGCCATGGAGCCGCGCGAGGGGCCGATGGCCCAGTACAAGACCTTCCTGATCCTGTTCCCCGACGTCGCCGACGAAGACCTGGCGCGCCTCATCGACGGACCCCAGGAGACGCTCAAGCCTTCGTTCGTCTCACAGGGCCTGATGATCGGCCAGTTCCACAACCGGCCGCCGGACAGCCCGGGCCTGTGGAACCCGGCCTTCCGGCCGCTGGTCAGCAACATCCCGATGCTGGTGATCCGCAACATGGTCTCCAGTGACCTGCCGTTCCTGACCACGGCCCCGGAGTTCGTCGCCGCCTACCAGCAGCGCTTCGGCGACCGCCTGACCGCGCGCCATCGCGACCTGATCGCCGAGGTGTCCGGAGCCGGCGGTTAGACCGGCAGGGCGGCGGTGAAGATCCAGCGGTCGGTCCGGAACCGGCGCACCTGGACCTCCGCCGCCGCCGGCCAGCGAGCGCTCCAGTCCAGCGTCAGGCGCAAGGTCAGGCTGGCGTCGTCCAGGCCGATCAGTTCTGCGGCCTCGAAGTCCAGGAAACGCCCCGGACGCAGCGCCTTGAACAGCGCCTCCTTGGCCGAGAAGAGCGCCAGCAGGTCCTCGGTCGCGCTCAGCCGCGACCGCTCCGCCGGCGTGGCGACCAGGGGGGCGATCTCGTCGATGTGGTCCAGCGCCGTCAGCGCCTCGACGTCCTGCCCGATCCATGGATGATCGCGCTCGCGACAGGCGATGGCCGAGGCGACACCGGCGGCGTGGCTGATCGAACCGATCCAGCCCTCCGGCCATGCGGGCCGGCGATCGGACATTACCGGCAGCGGCGCTTCGGGATCGCCGCTCACGGCGGCCAAGGCCAGGCGCGCGCTGCGCCGGCCCCACAGGAACTCCCGCTGTCGCGCCGGGACCGCCTGGGCCAGGGATGGCCAGGCTTTGAGCGACAGGTCCGCCGGCGCCTCGTCGTCGAAAGTCGCGACGCACAGGCCAAGGCTCGGCGGCAGGCCGAGACCCCGGCGGACTTGATCGGCAAGATCGCTCATCACGCGGAGACGTTAGCCCAGACCGCCGCCGTCGCCACGTCCTTGCGGAGCGAGGCTCACGCGCTGCGATCCAGGCGGCCGCGGTCCTGGCGGAGGCGTAAGACCCATATGACTCTTGAGCCGCGCTGCTGAGTTGGTCGACGGCGCGGCTGGCCACCCAGAAATGCTGGGCGCGCCCTGGGGAAATTTGCGCTGCGCCAGGCCGGTGAACGGCGGCGTCCGTTCCTATCTCTCGCCGGACGGGCAGGGGCCCGGTCGCGGGACGTTCCGATGAGCCAGACGAAACAACTGAAACTGGGCGCCTTCATGCGGCCAGTCAGCATCCACACCGGCGCCTGGCGCTATCCGGGCGATCACCGACGCCAACTTCAACTTCGCGGCCATGAAGCGCTTCATCCAGACGCTGGAGCGCGCCAAGTTCGACGCCTTCTTCATGGCCGATCACCTGGCCGTGCTGAACATGCCGATCAATGCGCTGAAGCGCAGCCACACGGTGACCTCGTTCGAGCCGTTCACCCTGTTGTCGGCCCTGGCGGCGGTGACCGAGAACATCGGCCTGATGGCGACGGCCTCGACGACCTATGACGCGCCCTATCACATCGCTCGGCGCTTCGCCTCGCTGGACCATATCAGCGGCGGCCGGGCGGGCTGGAACATCGTCACCACCTCCAACCCCGACGCAGCCCTGAACTTTGGGCTGGAAGAGGACATGGAGCACGACGCTCGCTACGGCCGGGCGCGCGAATTCTACGACGTGGTCACGGGCCTGTGGGACAGCTTCGCCGACGACGCCTTCGTGCGCGACGTCGAGGCGGGCATCTATGTCGACCCCGACAAGATCCATGTGCTGGACCACAAGGGGCCGAACCTGTCGGTGCGCGGGCCGCTGAACATCGCGAGACCCGTGCAGGGCTGGCCGGTGATCATCCAGGCCGGCGCGTCCGAGGCCGGCCGCCAACTGGCCGCGGAGACGGCGGAGGTTATCTTCGCGGCCGGCGCCAATCTGGACGCGGCCAAGGCCTTCTACGCCGACATCAAGCGCCGCATGGCCTTGATCGGCCGCGATCCCGACAGCCTGAAGATCCTGCCCGCCGCCTTCGTCGTGGTCGGCGACAGCGTCGAGGAGGCCAAGGCCAAGCGCGTCAAGCTGGACAGCCTGGTGCACTACGACAGCGGCATCGGCACGCTGAACAGCATGCTGGGCCACGACGTCTCCGGCTACGATCCCGACGGGCCGCTGCCCGAGATCCCACCCACCAACGCCAGCCACAGCGCCCGCGAACGGGTCATCGACCTGGCCCGTAATGAGAACCTGACCATCCGCCAGCTGGCCGCCCGTGTGGGCAGCTACGGCGGCCCGGCCTTCGTCGGCACGGCCCAGACCATCGCCGACGAGATGCAACGCTGGCTGGAGGAAGAGGGCTCGGACGGCTTCAACGTCATGTTCCCCTACCTGCCCGAGGGCCTGGACGACTTCGTCGACAAGGTGGTTCCCGAGCTGCAGCGGCGCGGGATCTTCCGCACCGAATACGAGGGCGCGACCCTGCGCGAGAACCTTGGCCTGGCGCGCCCGGCCAACCGCTTCTTCCCCAACTAACAGCACACCCTTCAGTTCGCTTACCGGAGATCGTTCATGGACGGCTCGACGACCCTCACCACCACGCAGGACGCTACGTCTGAGGACGGCCCCGAAGCGCCCGCGCTCTGGACCGCGATCGGCGCCCTGGCCCTGGGCGTCTTTGCCCTGGTGACCTCCGAGTTCCTGCCCGCCAGCGTGCTGACGCCCCTGGCGGCCGACCTGCATGTCAGCGTCGGGGCGGCCGGACAGGCGGTCACGGCCACGGCGGTGGTCGGCGCGGTAGCTGCGCCGCTGACGCCGGTGCTGACCGGACGCTTCGACCGCCGGCAGGTCATGTGGGGCCTGATGGCGCTGCTGTGCCTGTCAAACCTGCTGACCGTGTTCGCCGTGAACCTGCCGATGCTGCTGATCGCGCGGGTCCTGCTGGGCGCCAGCTTGGGCGGGTTCTGGTCGATGGCCGCGGCCCTGGCCATGCGGCTCGTGCCGGCGAAGGCGCTGCCGAGGGCGATGTCGATCGTCTTCACCGGCGTGTCGGTGGCCACCGTCTCGGCCGCGCCGGTCGGGGCCTATGTCAGCGCCACCCTGGGCTGGCGGGCGGCCTTCGTGATCGCCGGCGTGGTCGGCGCGCTGGCCCTGCTGGCCCAGGTCGTGACCCTGCCGAAGCTGGCCCCCACTGCGCCGCCCAAGCTGGCCGGCCTCTGGCAGGTGGGACGCCGCCCCGGCGTCGCGGCCGCGCTGGTCGGCGTGCTGCTGGTGATCTCGGGTCACTTCGCCGGCTTCACCTATGTGCGTCCGGTGCTGGAGCAGGTCACGCACCTGGGCTTCGAGACGATCTCGCTCGTCTTGCTGGTGTTCGGCGTCGCCGGCTTCTTCGGCAATTTCGCCGGCGCGTTCCTGGCTGAACGCGATCCGCGCCTGGCGGTCCTAGCCGGCGCCGGGCTGGTCGCCGCATCGGCCCTGGCCGTGGTGACCCTGGGCGCCGCGCCCGCCGTGGTCGCGATCGCCCTGGCCGTCTGGGGCTTCGCCTTCGCCATGCTGCCGGTCGGCTTCCAGGCCTGGGCGACCTCGGAAGCGGCGGATCAGGCCGAGCTGGTCGGCGGCCTGCTGACCTCGACTTTCCAGGTGGCCATCGCCATGGGCGCGGTGTTCGGCGGCCTGCTGGTCGACCGCCTGGGCGCGCTCAGCGCGCCGGCCTATGCCGGTCTGGCGGCGGCGCTGGGCGTCGTGGTCGTCCTGACCCTGCGCCGCGGCGCCCAACGCGCCGCCGCCACGCCGGTCGCGTGCGAGGCCTGTTCCTAGACGCGGCTGTCGGCGAACGGCGCGGCCGGCCAGGGCCGCTGGGCCGGACGCAGCCGCTCCCAGGCGCGGGACAACCGCAGGACGCCCAGGTCGTCGAACCGCCGTCCCACGATCTGCAGACCGATCGGCAGGCCCTCGGCGGTGTAGCCGCAATTGATCGAGGCGGCCGGCTGCTCGGTCATGTTGAAGGCCACCGTGAAGCCGATGTGCTCGAACGGCCGGCTCGGGTCGTTCGTGGGCGAGGGCAGGTGGGCGTCGAAGGCGGGCATCGGCGCGGTCGGCGACAGCACGAAGTCGAACGGCTGGAAGGCCTTGGCGCCGGCCTCGCGCATCCGCTGGATCTGGTTGAAGCCGCGATAGACCGAAACCCCATCCGCCCCCCGCGCCGCGCGGGCCCAGTCCAGGATGTAGGGCAGGGCGCGCTCGGCCCGCTCCGACGGCAGGGCGTCCAGGTCGTTCAGCGAGCGGGTGCGCCAGAAGAGATCGAGGCCGTCCAGCATCTCGCGGGTGAGGTAGGGCGCGAACGGCTCGACGATCGCGCCGGCCGCTTCGAAGGCTTTGGCGGCGGCGGTGACCGCTTCGGCGACCTCCGGCTCGGCAGTCAGGCCGACGCCGGCGTCCAGCATCAGGCCGATGCGCAGGCCTTTCAGGTCGATGTCGAGATTATCCCAGGCCAGGCTCGTCGGCGGCAGGCTCATATAGTCCCGCCAGTCGGGCGCGGAGAGCACGGTCATGGCCAGGGCCGCGTCCTCGACCGTGCGGGTCATCGGCCCGGCGCAGCGGCCTATATAGGGCGGATCGATCGGGATGCGGCCGTTGCTGGGCTTGAGGCCATAGATCCCGCACCAGCCGGCGGGCAGTCGGACCGAGCCGCCGATGTCGGTGCCGATATGGATCGGGCCGTACCCGGCGGCGGCGGCCGTCCCCGCGCCAGCGCTGGAACCGCCGGGCGTTTTGGCCAGGTCCCAGGGATTACGCGCCAGCTTGTGGAAGCTGGAAAGGCCCGACGACAGCATGCCGAAGTCGGGATTGGTGGTCTTGGCCAGGATCACTGCTCCGGCCTCGCGCAGCCGTGCGGCCGGCGGCGCGTCGACCGGTTCGGGGACCAGGTCGCTGGCGGCCGAGCCGATCGGCTTGGCGACGCCGCGTGTGGCGATCAGCTCCTTGATCGTGACCGGCACGCCGTCCAGCGGACCCAACGCCTGGCCGCTGCGCCGGCGGGGTTCCGAGACACGCGCGGCGTCCTGGGCGGCCTCGGCGTCCAGAGCCCAGGTCGCGGCCAGGTCCGGTTCCCAGGCCTCGATCCGCGCCAGCACGGCTTGGGTGACCTCGACCGGCGAGAGGCTTCCCGCCGCATAGAGCTGGGAAAGTTCGATCGCGGTCAGGTCGGGAAGCTCGCTCATGAATGCAAGACTAGGACGCTCGCCAGCGGCTTCGCTAGAGTGCGCGCGAATCCCGTGAAGGACATCGCCTTGCTTCGACCCGGTCCGCTCAATCTGCTGACAGACGTGCCCGGCCTGACGGTCGGCAGCGCCACGGACGAGGCGGCGAAGACCGGCGTCACCGTGGTGCGCTTCCCCGGCGGCTGGACGGCGGCGGTCGATGTGCGCGGCGGTGGGCCGGGCGTGCGGGAGACCGCGGCCCTCTCGCCCGAGAACGGTTACGCCAAGCTGCACGCCCTGACCTTCAGCGGCGGCTCTGTGTTCGGCCTGGCCGCCGCCGACGCGGTGACCTCGGCGCTGTCGCAGGCCGGCGAGGGTTTCCAGGTGCGCCCCGAGACGCCGCGCGTGCCGATCGTGGCGGGGGCGGTGCTCTATGATCTGGCCAATGGCGGCGACAAGGGATGGGAGTTGGATCCGCCCTATCGGGGCCTGGGCCAGGCGGCGTTCGACGCGACCGGCGAGCGGTTCGACCTCGGCGCGGTCGGCGCCGGACGAGGCGCCAAGGCTGGCGTCGTGCAGGGCGGCCTCGGCTCGGCCTCGCTGGATCTGGGCGACGGCCTGATCGTCGGGGCCTTGGCGGCGGTGAACCCGGTCGGCTCGGTCTACATGCCCGACGGCGAGACCTTCTGGGCCTGGCCGTTCGAGATCGACGGCGAGTTCGGCGGCCGCACGCCGAGCGGCCCGGCCGGGGCGGTGGAGCCGCTGCCGGACAGCTCGCGTCTTGCTGGTCTGGGCCGCCTGACGCCGGGCGCCAATACGACGCTGGCGGTGGTCGCGGTCAATGCCGACCTGACCGCCGGCGAGTGCCAGCGCCTGGCGATCATGGCTCAGGATGGTCTCTCCCGCGCCATCCGGCCCGCGCACACGCCATTCGACGGCGACGTGGTGTTCGCGGCGGCTTCGGGGGCTGTGGCTCTGGGCGACGAGGGGCGTCAGCAGGTCCTGGCGCGGCTAGGCTCGGCGGCTGGCGACTGCTTGGCGCGGGCGATCGCGCGCGGAGTCTGCGCGGCGAGAGGCTGAGGAGCCGTCCTCGCCCTTCGACAGGCTCAGGGTAAGGACTATTTCCGGCGTTCGAGTAGAAACCTCACCCTGAGCTTGTCGAAGGGCGGGGTTTCGGTTCCTGGCCCCTGGCTGCCAGCGCTCGCGCCAGGTTCGGCGTCGCGGCGATCAGTTGCGCCGTGTACGGATGCTGTGGGTTCTCGAAGACCTGTGCCGTCGGGCCGCTCTCGACGATTTCGCCCTGCTTCATCACCAGGACGCGGTCGGTCAGGCCGCGCACCACGCCCATGTCGTGGGTCACGAACAGATAGGCCACGCCCAGGTCGTCGGAGAGCTTAGCCAAGAGGTCCAGCACCTCGGCGCGGACCGTGACGTCCAGGGCCGAGACGGCTTCGTCGAGTGCAATCACATCGGGTTCGACGATCAGGGCGCGGGCGATGGCGATGCGCTGGCGCTGGCCGCCGCTGAACTGGTGGGGATAGCGGTCGGCGGCTTCGGCGGGCAGGCCGACCTTGGCCAGCACCGCCTCGACCTTGGCGCGGCGGTCGGCGGGTGAGAGCGGCGTCTTCAGCAGGTGCAACGGCTCGGCGACCAGACGTTCGACGGTCCAGCGCGGATCGAGGCTGCCGTTCGGATCCTGGAAGACCAGCTGGATCGCTTTCCGGCTGCGACGCGGCGAGGTCGGTGTGAACGGCGCGCCAGCCAGCCGGACCTCGCCGCCCTGGACCGGATCCAGGGCCAGCAGGGCCCGTAGCAGGGTCGATTTGCCGCTGCCGGACTCGCCGACCAAGCCGACGATCTCGCCGGGGCGGATCTCCAGCGAGACGCCCGGCAGCACCCGCGTTGGCGGACCGGCGCGCAGGAAGCCGCGCGGGCCGGGATAGTCGCGGACGACCTCGCGAGCTTCCAGCACCGGCGCGGCGGTCGGGTCGGATCGGCGGACGCGAACCGGCATGCGCTCGGCGTCGGCGGCCAACTGGCGAGTGTAGGGATGGCTCAGCGCCTTGAAGAGCGCGGCGTTATCGCCCTGCTCGACGATCTCGCCGTCCTTCATCACCGCCACGCGGTCGGCGGCCTGGGCGACCAGCGCCAGGTCGTGGCTGATCAGGATCAGCGCGGCGCCGTCCTCGCGGACGAGGCGCAGCAGCAGGTCCAGGATCTGGGCCTGGGTGGTGACGTCCAAGGCGGTGGTCGGCTCATCGGCGATCACCAGGCGGGGCGAGAGCACGACGGCGATGGCGATCGCGACGCGCTGACGCTGGCCGCCGGAGAGCTCGTGCGGGTAGCGGGTCAGAGGGATGTCTTCCAGCCCCACGCGATCCAGCGCTTTGCGCGCGGCGACGTTGGCCTCGGCGCGTGAGACCTTGCGGTGCAGGCGCACGACCTCGGCCACCTGGGCGCCGATGGTCATCACCGGGTTCAGGGCGGTCATCGGCTCCTGGAAGACCATGCCGATGAGGTCGCCGCGCAGCTTGGCCAGCTCGGCGTCCGACATGCCGACCAGATCGCGGTCGCCGAACCGGATCGTGCCCTCGACCCTCGCCCCGCGCGGCGGCAGGCCCAGGATCGAGAGCGCGGTCATAGACTTGCCCGAGCCGGACTCGCCGACGACGCCCAGCACCTGGCCGGCGTCGAGGGTGAGGGTAAGGCCCTTAAGGATCGGCTTGTCACCGAGGGTCAGCTTGAGGCCCTGGATCTCCAGCATCTCAGCGCTCCTCGTCGAGGCGCGGGTCGAGCCGGTCGCGCAGACCATCGCCCAGGAGGTTGAGGCCGAGCACGGTGATGACGATCGCCAGGCCGGGGAAGATTGCTTGCAGCGGCGCGACGGCGACCAGGGTCTGGGCGTCGGCCAGCATCTTGCCCCAGCTGGACGCCGGCGGCTGGGCGCCGAGGCCGACGTACGAGAGCCCCGCCTCGGCGATGACGCCCAGCGAGAACTGCAAGGTCGCCTGGACGATCAATACGCTGGCCAGGCCTGGCGCGATGTGCTCGATCGAGATCCGCGTCGGGCCTTTGCCGGCCGCGCGGGCCGCCAGGACGTAGTCGCGGGTCCAGAGGGAGAGGGCCGAGCCTCGGGTCAGCCGCGCGAAGACGGGGATGTTGAAGATCCCGATGGCGATCACGGCATTGATCGCGCCCGGACCCAGGACGGCGGTGATCAGGATCGCCAGGATCAGAGCCGGGAAGGCGAAGACGACATCCGAGCCGCGCATGACCAGTTCGTCGACCCAGCCCTGGCGAGCGGCGGCCAGCAGGCCGAGCGGGACCCCAATGCCCGCCCCCAGCAGCACCGCCACCAGCGACACCGACAGAGCGTTGCGCGCGCCCAGCAGGATCATCGAGGCCACATCGCGGCCGAAGTGGTCCAGCCCCAGCCAGTGAGCGGCGGTGGGACCTTGCAGGCGGTGGTCGATGTCGAAGGCGGTGACGTCGTACGGCGTCCAGACCAGCGAGATCAGGGCGGCGGCCACGAAGGCGACGCTGATCGCGGCGCCGATGACGAGCGTGGGCGAAATGCGCGACCGGCTCATGATCCGCGCCTCCGCAAGCGAGGATCGACCAGGACATAAGCCACGTCGACCAGGAAGTTGGTGGCGACCACGGCGAAGACCAGCAGCATGACCACGCCCTGCACCACGATCAGATCACGCTGGGTGATGGCTTGCAGCACGAGGCGTCCCAGGCCCGGCAGGAAGAAGACGTTCTCGATGATCACCCCGCCGGCCAGCAGGGACGGGAACTGCAGGCCCAGGATGGTCAGGATCGGGATCAGGGCGTTGGGCAGGCCGTGGCGCCAGAGGGCTTGGCTAGCGGTCAGGCCCTTGGCGCGGGCGGTGCGCATATAATCCTCGGCCAGGGTGTCGATCAGGGCCGAGCGGATGACGCGGGCGATGATCGCGGCCTGGGGGGCGGCTAGGGCGAGCGACGGCAGGGCCAGGGCCTTCAACGCGGGGGCCAGACCCGCCTCCCAACCGGGGAAGCCGCCGGCCGAGACCCAGCGCAGGCCGATCGAAAACACCAGGACCAGCAGCACCGCGAACCAGAAATTGGGAATGGCGACGCCGACCTGGGTCAGGCCCATGACGATCGTGTCGGCCGCCTTGCCGCGCCGGGCGGCAGCCAGGGCGCCGAGCGGTGCGCCGATGACGATGGACAGCGCCATGGCCAGCAAGGCCAGCGGCAGGGAGACGCTGATCCGCTCGGCGACCAAGCCCGCGACCGGGGTCTGGTAGGTGTAGCTGACGCCAAGATCGCCGTGCAGCATGCCGGTGAGCCAGGCGGCGTAGCGCTGCACGGCCGGCCCCTCGAGGCCCATCTGGTGGCGGAGGTTCGCCACCGCCTCGGGGCTGGCGTTGAGGCCCAGCATGTAAGCGGCGGGATCGCCCGGTACGACTTGGATGATGCTGAAGACCACGACGCTGGCGGCCAGCAGGGTGGCCAGCATCACCGCCGCGCGTCCGCCCAGCCAGGCCGCGCCGAAGCGGGCCGCGAGGACCGCGAGGCCGCCGACAGCCGCCAGGACCAGGACGCCGCCCAGGATTGCGCCGGCCGGTCCGGTCTTGGCGTTGACAGTCGCTTCTGCCCCGCCGGCCCCCTCGAACGACGCCGCATGCAGGTCGATGGTCTGGGTCGGGGAGTTGACCCAGAGGCCTTTCAGCCGCGCGTCGAACACGCCCAGGCGCGGGAACTGGAACAGGAAGCCGTTGACCGCATCGTCGGCGATCTTGCGCTGGATCTGGCCCAGGATCGCCGTGCGCTGGCCCTCGTCGGTCGCGCCCTTCAGCGCCTCCATCAACCCGTGGAAGGCGTCGCTGTGATAGCCGAAATAGTAGTCAGTCTTGTCGTAGATGCCGTAGTCCATCGGCTCGGCGTGGCTGACGATGGTCAGGTCGAAGGCGTGTCGGCCATAGACCTGGTCCAGCCACTGGGCCCACTCGATATTCTCGATCTTCACCCGCACCCCGGCCTTGGCCAGTTGGGCGGCGACGATCTCGCCGCTGCGGCGGGCGTAGTTGGGCGGCGGCAGTTTCAGGGTCAGCGCGAAGCCGTTCGGATAGCCCGCTTGCGCCAGCAGTTCATTGGCCTTGCCGACGTCATGCGGATAGAGGCCCGTCAGGTCGACATAGGCCGCGTTCTGCGGCGGGAAGTGGCTGCCGATCGGCGTGCCGTAGCCGTACATGGCGCCGTCGATGATCGCCCGGCGGTCCAGGGCGTACTGCAGCGCGCGGCGCACGCGCACGTCGGCCAGCGGGCCAGTGCGCTCGTTCATGGCCAGGATCACCTCGCCCTCGCTGGAGGCGGTGACCACCTTCAGGGCCGGATCGGCGCGCAGCTGGGCCAGGTTCTCCGGAGCCGGATAGTCGGGGAAGGCGTCGACCTCGTGGGTCTTGATCGCCGCGAAGGCCGCCGCTGGGTCGGAAATGAACTTGAACCGTACGGTCTTCAGCTTGGCCGGTTCGCCCCAGTAGCCGTCGTTGCGCGCCAGGCTGACCGTGTCGCCGCGCCGCCAGCCGACGAACTTGAACGGACCGGTGCCGATAGGCGCGGTCGCCAGGCTGCCTGCCGACTTCGGCGAGACCATCACGCTGTCGCCCCAGGCCAGGGTGTAGAGCAGGTCGCTGTCAGGGCTGGTCAGATGCAGGCGCACGGTGCGCGGATCGACGACCTCGACCTGACGGATGACGCTCAGCGCCTGCTTCTGGACATTGGTCGAGCCGGGGGCGACGGCGCGCTCCAGGCTGAACTTGACGATGCTGGCGTCGAAGGGCGTGCCGTCTTGGAACCGCACCCCGTCGCGCAGGTGGAAGGTGTAGGTCAGGCCGTCGGGCGAGAGCTCCCACCACGTCGCCAGCAGCGGCTTGACCGCGCCCTGGGCGTCGAGGCGGACCAGGCCCTCGAAGATGTTGGCGTAGACCACCTCGTCGACCGCCACCGCGGCGCCGGAGGTGGGGTCGAGGTTCGGCGGCTCCAATTGCAGGGCGACGGTGACCGTGTCCTTGGGCGCGGCCTGCGCGGTCGGCGCGAACGCCAGCAGGCAGGCGGCTGCAAGGCCGCCGAGAAGGGCTTGGAGCTTCACGCGATACGCGCCCGGGCCTTGGCGGCCTCGCCGGGCAGGCCGAGGCGGTCGTAGACGTCGGCCAAAGCGCGGTTCAGCGGCACGCCGTCGGGGTCGAAGCCGCGCCGCAGCTCCAGGGCCTGCTGGGCCTCGGACAGGCGGTCGGCGCGGATCAGGGCGTCCAGGATCAGCTGCTCGAAGAGGTCGCGCTGGGCGTGGCTGCCGCCGATCTCGGCCAGGCGCGGCAGGGCGGCGCGCAGGCCCCGCAGGGCGTTCGTGTAGTCGCCGCGCGTGTGGGCCACCAGACCCTCGGCGGCGGGCAGGGCGACCTCGCGCCAGGTCTCGCGGACATGGTCGGGCGCTTCCAGCGCCGCGCGGCGCACGGCGGCCAGCAGGGTCTCGGCCTCGGGCCGACCGGCGCGGGCCAGGCCATAGAGATACTGCAGGGTCAGGAACGGCTGGACCACGTCGTCGGCGCGGACGGCCAGGTGGTCGGCGACATCGCGCCAGCGGTCGCCGATCTCGACCCCGGCCAGCTCCAGGCGGGCCAGCAGCGACACGGCTCCGACCTGGTCCTGGGAGTAGTCCTTGGCCTGAGCCCAGCAGTGGTCGTCATAGGCGGCGAGGGCGGCGTCGAACCGGCCTTGGCTCAGATAGAACAGCGCCAGGTGCCACCACAGGTGCGTGTCCATGAACGAGTTCAGGCCTGTCCAGGTATCGCGGACGCCTTCCAGGAAGGCGACGCCCTCGGCAATGTGGCCTTGGGTCAGCATCACGTGGGCCAGGGCGTGCTGGGCCCAGGGCTCCTTGCGCTTGAGGTCCAGGGCGCGGCGGGCGGCGGCCTCGGCCTCGTCCAGCAAGTGGCACTGCTCGTAGGCGAAGGCCAGCATGCCGTGCAGCTGGGCGACGTCTCCGGCGTGAGGCAGGGCGGCGCTGGCGGCGCGCAGCATGGCCGGGAAGTCGCCGTGGTTGAAGTCGTGATAGTGGCGCAGCTTCAGCACCAACAGATCACGCGGCCAGGCCGCCAGGATCGTATCGGCGATGGCGAGCGCGCCGGGAATGTCGTCGGCCGACCAGGCGGCCACGAAGTCGACGAAGGCCCGTTCTCGGGGATTGGCCTGATCGGCCAGAGCCTGGGCTCGCGCCAGGTACGGCGCGGCGCGCTCGGCGGCTTCGGGCGCTTCGAGCAGCAGCCACAGCGTCGCGGCATAGGCGTTCAGCAGCACGCTGTCGGGGTGCGCCTCGGCCGCGCCGATGACCTCGGCCGCCCGGGTCTCGTAGCTGAGGAAGCCGTCGATGAACCCGTCGACCGCCGCCAGGGCGGCGTCGGACGTCGGGCTCACCGGATTGCCGAGATAGTCGGTACGCATACGGGGTACTCTAGAAGGGCCGGGTGGCTCAGCGCTAGCGGATGCCGGCGTCCGTCAGGAACGTCGCCACGTCATCGGCCGAGCGTTGCGGGATCTCGACCTGCGGCAGGTGACCCACCTTCGGATAGACGATCAGCTTCGCGCCCGGGATGGCCGCGGCGAACCTGTGGGCGCCGGCCACCTCGATCAGCGGGTCGATCTCGCCCCACAGCACCAGTGTCGGGACCTTGATCGTGGCGAGGACGTCCTTGGTCGCCTGGCTGTGTTTGCCCGGCTGGATCGACATCAGGATGGCGCGGTGGCCGGGCGCGCGCTGCAGCTCGGCCCAGCGGGCGATGAAGGGCTCGGTGATCACGGCTGGATCGCCGACCTCGCCGCGCAGGCCCGAGCGGATCAGCGGCGTGTTGTCGATCGAGCGCAGGAAGGCGCGGCCCCAGGAATACTGCAGCAGCTTGAAGGCCAGGGGGGGCTTCTTCAGCGTCGAGGCCGGCCAGCCGGCGGCGTCGGCCAGGATCAGGGCGTCGACGCGGTCGGGATGGCGCACGGCGACCTGCCAGGCCACGCCGCCGCCCATCGAGTTGCCGGCGATGGCGAACTTCGGAAGGTTTTCCTTGGCCGCCAGGGCGTCGATCAGGTCGGCGAAGCCGTCGGCCGAGGCGACATAGCCGTCCGGCGCCCGGGTCAGGCCGTGGCCCGGGAGGTCGACGGTGATGATGCGGTAGCGATCGCCGAGCCGCGCCACCCAGCCGTCCCACGAGAAGTGGCTGTCGCCAAAGCCGTGGACCAGCAGCAGCAACGGCCCGTCGGCCTTGCCCTCGTCCTTGTAGTGCAGGCGCACGCCGCCGGGCAGGTCGGCATAGTGCGAGGCCTTGGTGGCGTATTTGGCCTCGAGTTTCTCATAGGGAATGTCGGGGCCGCGCAGCAGCAGCCAGCCGACGAGGCCGGCCAGCACCACGACGCCCAGGAGGCCGCCCACGATCAGCAACAGGGTCTTCAACATGAGCGGTCTCCCCGACGTTCGTGACTAGAAGCGGTATTGGGCGCGCAGGCCATAGGTCGCCGGCTCACCGGGCGCGGCGATGTCGATCAGCGGCAGGAAGAAGTTCCGCGTCAGGTCGTACTTGGTGTTGAAGACGTTGCGCGCGAAGGCGGTCAGCGCCCACGGACCCTTGGCCGGCGACAGCGTGATGCTGGCGTTGGCCAGCCAGTAGCTGTCGACGTCGTAGCGCGAGCCCAGCAGCAGCGGCTTGGTCTTGTCGTGGAAGGCGTAGTTGCCCTCGGCCACGATCTCGTAGTCGCCGGCCGACCAGGTGTAGGACGCGTCGCCGCCGTAGCTGAGCGGCGGGAAGCCAACCTTGGCGCCGGTGCGGCTGATATAGACGGCGTGCTTAGCCGCAGTGCTGGCGGCGATGTCCAGGTCGTTCAGGTACTTGTCGAACTTGCCGGTCTTGTAGCCCAGCGACTGGCCGATCCGCAGGGCCGGGACCGGACGCCAGGTCAGCTCCAGCTCGCCGCCATAGATGTGCGACTTCTGGGCGTTGACGATGGCGCCGATCGGGCCGTTGTTGATGTCGTAGATCGCCGATTGAACCTGCTGGTTCTTGTAGTCGTAGTAGAAGACCGAACCGTTCAGCTGGACGGTGTTCTCAGCGAAACTGGACTTGAAGCCCGCCTCATAGGCCCACAGCGTTTCGGGCTTGAAGCCGGAGACGGCCTTGGCGTCGCCGACATTGTACGAGGTGAAGCCACCCGACTTCGTGCCCTTGCTGGCGCTGGCGTACAGCAGCACGCCGTCGATCGGACGGTACTCGAGGCCCAGCTTTCCGGTGACGGGCTTGTTGTGCAGGTACTTGTTGGCGGTCGGGCTGAAGTTGGTGGCCGGCGCGCCGGGCGCGAAGACGCCCGCGGTGACGAAGTTCAGCTGCTCGCGCTTTTCATCCTCGGCGCGCAGGCCGGCGATGACCTTCAGCGTGTCGCTGAGGGCGTATTCCACCTGGCCGAAGATCGACTTCGACGTGACCTTCTGATTGTAGGTCGTGCGGGTGTCGAACAGCAGCGACTGGTAGAAGTCCGAATAGAAGGCCTCGTCCAGGGTCTCGTGCGAGTAGTAGGCGCCGACCAGCCATTGCAGCGGGCCCGCGCTCTTCGACGAGGCGCGGACTTCCTGCGAGAACACCTTGGCGTTGGTGTCGAAATAGGTGCCGGCATAGGCGTAGGCCGAGCCGTCCCAATCGTTGTATTCCTTGCGGTGCAGCTTTTCGTACGCGGTGATCGACACCAGGTCGACGGCGTCGAATTCGCCGTGCGCCCGCAGCGAGGCGCCTTCGCTGGTGGTGTCGTGGAAGGGCTTGGCGTTGGTGGCGATGCCGGTCAGGGCGGCGAAAGCGGCCGAGCCGCCCCAGCCGGTGGACTTAGTGTTGGTGTCAGCGGCGATGATCGGCAGGCTGGCGTTGTAGCCCAGCGGATTGAACAGGTAGAGCCCGGTCGGCTCGGACTTGTCGTAGCCGGCGTGGGCGCTGACCAGGAAATCGACCTTGTCGTTCGGCTTCCAGGCCAGTTGGCCGCGGGCCGAGGTGGTGTCCTTGTCGCCCAGCTTCTCGCCGGTGGTGCGGTTGTGCTGCCAGGCGCCGCCCTGGTCGGTGACCACGGCCAGGCGAGCGCTCAGCGTGTCGGTCAGCGGGCCGGAGACGAAAGCTTCGCCCTTGAACTCGTCGTGGCTGTCGTACTCGGCGGTGACGCCGGCCGAGAGGGTGTTGGTCGGGCGATTGGTGATGAAGTTGATCGCGCCACCGGTGGTGTTGCGGCCGTACAGCGTGCCTTGCGGGCCGCGCAGCACTTCCACGCGGGCGATGTCGAACAGCAGGCCCTGGGTCTGGGCCTGGATCGGATAGGCCACCTCGTCGACGCTGACGCCGACGGTCGAGGAGTTGTTCGAGGCGTAGTCGTCGAAGCCGACGCCGCGCAGGCGGAAGCTGGGCTGGCCGCTGCCGAACTGCGGGGTGATCTCGAGGCTGGGCGTGGCGTACTGAAGTTGGTTGACCGTGGCGACGCCGCGCGCGGCCAGCTGGTCGCCAGAGATCACCGACAAGGCTACGCCCACGTCCTGGGCCGATTGCTCGCGCCGCTGGGCGGTGACGATCAGTTGCTCGACGGCCGTGTCCGCAGTGGCAGGCGAGCCGGCCTGGGCGAAGGCGGCGCTGGCGAAAGTCGCGCCGATGGCGCCGACGGCGGTTCCGATGAGAAGACGCTTGATCACGACAGATCCCCTTTATCGACGCGGTAGAGGCTGCGCCGGTTCTTGTTCGTGCTTATAATTCCTAGTGATATGGTGGAGATTGAAACCGAGATTTCCTTCCCGGCGGACAAGGTTCTCTAATCAGCGTTCAGGTGTGACGGAAAAATTCTGATTGGCCGCGCAGTTTTATCCGGAATGCTGGGGGATTGCGCAGGCGGCGGCCGTCGTGGATTTCTCCACTCACTGAGTAGGATTTGCATCATGCCTGCCTCCAACCACAGCCTCGACGCGTACTGGATGCCGTTCACGGCCAACCGCCAGTTCAAGGCCAATCCTCGTCTCTTGGCCAGTGCGGAAGGCATGCATTACGTCAGCGCCGACGGCCGGCGCGTGCTTGATGGCACGGCGGGCCTGTGGTGCGTCAATGCCGGTCACGGCCGACGCGAGATCGCCGAGGCGGTGTCGCGGCAACTGCTGGAGCTGGACTACGCGCCGTCGTTCCAGATGGGCCATCCGGTGGCCTTCGAGTTCGCCGAGGCGCTGGCGCAGATCGCGCCCGCCGGCCTCGACCGGATCTTCTTCGCCAACTCGGGTTCGGAGGCCGTCGACAGCGCGCTGAAGATCGCCGTCGCCTATCAGCGGGCGATCGGGCAGGGGACGCGCACGCGGTTCATCGGCCGCGAGCGCAGCTATCACGGCGTCGGCTTCGGCGGGATCTCGGTCGGCGGGCTGGTCAACAACCGCCGGGTCTTCCCGACGCTGAGCGGCGTTGACCACCTGCGCCACACCCACGACCTGACCCGCAACGCCTTCACGGCGGGCCAGCCCGAGCACGGCGTCGAACTGGCTGACGACCTGGAACGGCTGGTGGCCCTGCATGGCGCCGAGACCATCGCCGCCGTGATCGTCGAGCCGGTCGCGGGTTCGGCGGGCGTGCTGCCGCCGCCGAAGGGCTATCTGGAGCGCCTGCGGGCCATTGCCGATCGTCACGGCATCCTGCTGATCTTCGACGAGGTTATCACGGGCTTCGGGCGGCTGGGGACGCCGTTCGCCACCGACTATTTCGGCGTCGCGCCGGACCTGATCACCGTCGCCAAGGGCATCACCAACGGCGTCGTGCCGATGGGCGCGGTGCTGGCCAAGCGCGAGATCCACGACGCGTTGATGACCGGACCCGAGCCGCAGATCGAGCTGTTCCACGGCTACACCTATTCCGGCCATCCGGTCGCCTGCGCGGCGGGCCTGGCGACGCTGGGGATCTATCGCGACGAGGGCCTGCTGACCCGGGTCAGTGCGATCGAGACGGCCTGGACGCAGGCGCTGCATACCCTGCGCGACGCGCCGCACGTGATCGACGTGCGCACGATCGGCCTGATGGCCGGCGTCGAGCTGGCGCCCCGTGACGGCGCGCCTGGCGCACGCGGCTACGAGGTCCTGGTCGACGCCTTCGAGAGCGGCCTCCTGGTGCGCACGACGGGCGACATCATCGCCCTGTCCCCGCCGTTGGTGGCGGGGACCGAGCATATCGACGAGATCGTCGCCAAGCTCACCGCCGTCCTGCGGCGCCTGGCCTAGGGTCGTACTCAGCCGAAGCCTTGAGGTCAGAATAACGCGGCGCGCGGGGTGACTGCGACGCTGGAGGTTATGGAGGACCTGCCGGCCGTCTGCGACCCGCAGGACTTCGACGAGATGACCGGCAGTCAGCCGGCCAAGGCGCGCGCCAAGGCTTCGTGGCTGTCGCGTGCGGCGGCCTTGGCGACGTCGGTGTGCGAGGCCCACTGGAAGGCGTGGAATGCGCCCGGATAGACGTGCAGCTCGGTCGGCACGCCCGCGCGGATCAGGCGCTGGGCGTAGGCGAGGTTCTCCTCCAGGAAGAGATCCAGCGCGCCGCTGGCCAGATAGGTCGGGGGCAGGCCGGTCAGGTCGGCGGCCCGCGCAGCCGCCGCGTAGGGCGAGACATCTGCGCCGCCGGGCGCGTGACCCAGCAGGCTGGTCCAGCCGAAGTGGTTGGAGGTCGGCGTCCACACGAACTCGCCGGCATAGGGGCTGGGCTCGGCGCTGACGCAGGTGCGGTCGTCGATCATCGGATAGATCAGGTGCTGGAAGGCCAGGGCGTACTCGCCGCGATCGCGCGCCAGCAGGGCCAGGGCGGCGGCCAGACCGCCGCCGGCGCTCTCGCCCATGACGCCGATCCGCGCGGTGTCGACGCCCAGGTCGCCAGCCGAGGCGAACAGCCAGCCCAGCGCGGCGTAGCAGTCCTCGATAGGACCCGGGAACGGCGTCTCGGGGGCCAGGCGATAGTTCACCGAGACGATCGTGCAGTTCAGTTCGGCGGCGATCTCGCGATGGACGGGTTCGAGGTCACGCGCATCGCCGGCGACATAGCCGCCGCCGTGGATGTGCAGGATCCCCGCGCGAGGACCGGTGACCGGGCTGGGCGCATAGACCAGCACCTCGACCTCCGGCGCTCCGGCCGGGCCTGGGATGTGGCGGATCTCGAGGGTGGTGCGCTCGATGTCGGCCGGTTTCGGCTGGAACATGCGCGGCCGCGAGCGCATGGCCGGCAGGGTCTCGGCCGAGAGCTTCATCGGTGGGACCAGCTCCAGCAGCGGCAAGAGCTGTGGGTCGACGAGGTGGCGGCTGCTCATGGCGTCGGGTCCTTCACGATTTCCTTGGGCGCATTGAGCATAGCCAGCCAGAAGCCGCCCAGGGAGAGGGCGTGGGTCACGACGCCGAACAGGGTCAGGGCTTCGCCCAGGCCCCGGGGGCCGGTGAAGGCGTGGGTGATCCAGGCGATCAGCGGTGGGGCCAGGCCGACCCCGAAGACCGAGCCGATGATCTTCATCGACGCCAGGCAGACGGCGCGCTCCTCGTTCGGGATCAGCACGGCGATCGCGGCCGACACCACCAGGTTGACGATCGTACCGCCCAGCAGCAGGGCGAACAGCATCCAGGCGAAGCCCGTGACGCTCGGCATGATCGAATAGGCCGCCGCCGGCACGGTGAGGGCGGTGGCCAGCAGCGCGGGCAGCAGGATGCCGCCGCGCATCTTCAGCTTGTGGCCGGCGTCGGCGGCGAACCCGCCGATCACCGAGCCGACCAGGCCCGAGACCAGGATCAGGAGGCCGACCCAGCCGCCGAACTGGCCGGGGCTCTGGTGGTACTGGCGCACCAGCACCGAGCCGATCCAGATCGCCGCCGCGCCCTCGGCCATCGCGCCCGCGAACTGGCCCATGAACAACGGCAGCAGGAAGCCGCGACGACGCCAGAAGGCGCGCAGAGCCGGACCCAGCGAGGTGCTGCTCTGCTCGACTTCGTGGCGGGCCGGCTCCTTCAGCAGAAACAGCGGCAGGACCAGGACGACGGCGGCGATGCCGACCAGCAGGTGCGTGCTGCGCCACGGCGCCATCGCGCCGAACGGGCCGGCATGGGTGGAGAGATACCCGAACAGCGACCCGCCGATCGCGAACGCCGCGCCGGCCCCGCTCCAGGCACCGATCGACACCAGCAGCATCGACCGGCCCCGGCGTTCGGGCATACACACGTCGGCCAGCAGCGAGACCACCACCGGGAACACGCAACCGCTGCCGATATTGGCCACCAGGCGCACCAGGAACAGGGTGGTGAAGTCGTGCACGAAGGCCATGCCGATCGTGCCGATCGCCCACAGCGACGCCAGGATCACCAGCAGCCGCGAGCGCGTGCCGTGGTCGACCATCCAGGCGATGGGCAGGGACAGCACGGCTGTCGGCGCGGCGAAGGCCATGCCCTGGATGAGGCCCACCTGCAGGTCGGTGAGGCCCAGATCCAGCCTGGCCGCCTCGGTCAGGGGCGCGAACAGGCCGCCGACCGTCAGGGCGCAGAACAGCGTCAGGGTCATCAGCCAGATGACGCTCCACTGCGTCTTGCGGAAGACGCCGGGCGGCGGCGCCAGGATCTCGGCGGTCGGGCTGATGCTCATCTGGGGTTTCCTCGGCGCGAGCCTTCACGGCCCGTCGGTGTCGTTGAAGAGGTGGCGTCAGCCGTCCGGAGCGGCCTGGCTGCGTTCCGCCGCCCGGGCCGCGCACAGGGCGCGGAAGCCGCCGGCCATGAAGGTCGACATGCGCGCCTTCACCGCCTCGAAGTCGTTGGATTGGCACAGGCCGTCGGACAGGCGGTCGATGCGGCCCGTGCGCGCCAGGGTCATCATCAGGGCGCCCGAGACGAAGTGGTAACCCCAGAAGATGTCCTCGTCGGGGGTGTCGGGCAGGGCCTTGCGCAGCAAGTTGATCAGTCGACGGACGACCGGGTCCATCAGCCGGTTCATGATCTCCGAGCCCCACTCGGGGCTGTTGGCGATCAGCGCGCCGATGGCGCCGTAGTTGCGCCAGGCCTCGCCGCCCCTGATGTAGGAATCAAGGTCGGTGTCGAGATAGGCGTGCAGCGCGCCTTCCAGCGTGACGTTGTCGCCGACCGCCGCCTCATAGGCCTCCATCGCATCCATGCGTCGGCCGGACGTCACCGGCGCGCGGCGCTCGACGACCGCGTCGAACAGGGCCTTCTTGTCGGCGAAATAGTAGTGGATCAGGGCCGAGTCGACGCCGACGTGCTGGGCGACTTCCTTGATCGTCACGCCATAGAGGCCGCGCTTGGAGAACAGCTCCTCGGCCCCGTTCAGGATCTGCTCCTGGCTCTCGGCGCGCTTCTCGGCCTTGGAGCGGCGCGGCTTGGCGGGCGTGGCGGCGGCCTTGCGAGCGGACGGCGTGGATTTGGTGGGCATGACGGTCTCGGAGGGAGTCGATTCTCCTGAGGATTCCGTTCCGGAGGCCAAGTTGGAAGCGGCCATCTAAGCCGCTCCGAACCGGGCGCGCAGCAAAGCCTTGTCGATCTTGCCGGTGGCCGCCAGCGGCATGGCCTCGACGCGCTCGATGCGGTCGGGGATCCACCAGTCGGCCACGCGACCTTTCAGGGCCGCCTTGAGGGTCGCATCGGCGATCGGTTCGCGCGGTTCGATGACCAGGACGGGGCGCTCGCCCCACTTGGGGTCAGGGCGCGCGACGACGGCGGCCAGGGCCACGGCGTCCAGCGCGCCGACCACCTGTTCGATCTCGGCCGGATTGATCCACTCGCCGCCGGACTTGATCAGGTCCTTGGAGCGGCCTGAGATCGTCAGGGCGCCGGCCTCGTCGATCAGGGCCAGGTCGCCGGTGTCGAACCAGCCGTCGGCGTCGACCGCCGGGGCTTCCGCGCCAAGATAGCGGTTCACGACGCTGGCGCCCTTGACCTTCAAGTGGCCGACCACGCCGCGCTGCTGCGGCAGGGGCGTTCCTTCCGCGTCGGTCAGCAGCAGGTCGAGACCGATCGAGGTCCAGCCCGAGGCCTGGGCGGGCTCGCCGGGCGAGGAGAGGGTGCCGGTCGGCGACAGCTCGGTCATGCCCCAGCTGGTCTGGACGCGCACGCCCAGCCGTTGCTCCAGGCGGGTCATCAGGCTCTGGGGCGCGCCGGCGCCGCCCAGCACGATGCGCTCCAGGGTCGGGAGCTGTTCGTTGTTCGCCTCGACGTGTTCGACGAGGCCCAGCCAGACGGTCGGCACGCCGGCGGTGATCGTCACGCCCTCGTCCTGGATCAGGCGCGCCAGGCGATCGCCGCCGGTCACGCGGCCGGGCAGGACCAGCTTGGCGCCGACCGCCGGAGCCGAGAACGGCAGACCCCAGGCGTTGGCGTGGAACATCGGCACCGCAACCATCACGACGTCCCGCCGCGTCAGGGCCAGGCTGTCGGCCTGCACCGAGCGCAGGGTGACCAGGTAGTTGGAGCGGTGGCTGTAGACCACGCCCTTGGGCGCGCCGGTGGTGCCCGAGGTGAAGCACAGGCCGGCCGGCGTGCGCTCGTCGAAGCCGCCCCATGCGACCGGCCGTCCGGCGGCGATCAGGGTCTCGATCTCGAGGATGTCGGAGGAGGGCGCGGGTCCGTCCAAGGCCAGCAGGCGCAGGCCGGGGCGCTCGGCGGCGATCTCGCGCGCCAGGTCGATGAGGCCGACGCCGAAGGCCAGGACGGCCGCGCCGGACTGCTCGACCATGGAAACCAGCTGGGCCTTGGTCAGGCGGGGATTGAGCGTGTGGCAGACCATGCCGACGCCCATGACGGCGTACCAGGTCTCCATGTGCGGGCGGGTGTTCCAGGCCAGGGTGGCCACGACATCGCCGGTCTTGAGGCCCAGGCCCAAAAGGGCGCCGGACAGGCGCTGACTGCGCTCCAGGACCTGCGCATAGGTCATGCGGGTCGTCTCGCCCTCGGTGTCGCAGGACACCACCTCGACGTCGCCATGCCAGCGCGCGGCGTGGACCAGGAACTTGTCGACGGTCAGCTCATAGGCCTGCATGCCGTCCAGCATCGATCCCAGGCCCGGCGCGACGGGACGTTCGGCGGCGGACGGAGAAGGCATGGAGGCTGTGGTCATGGAACTCGATCGGACGCAGGGAGAAAGGCGGGCGCGCCCTCGCGGACGCGCCCCAGGGGCAGGGAGGGACTAGAAGGTGCGGCGCACGCGCAGGCCGTACTGCCGAGGCGCGCCGGCGTAGCGCTGACCGCTCTTCACCGAGCCGATGTAGTGCTGGTCGGTCAGGTTGGTGGCGTAGCCTTCCAGCGTCCACGGACCGGTGTCGTAGGACAGCTGGGCGTTGACGATGTCGCGCGCCTTCAGGTGGTCGCCCAGCGCCGTGTTGGCGAAGATGGTCGTCCAGGTGTCGGAGATGTGGCTGTAGTCCACGCGCGGCGTCAGCGTGCCGCCGGCCAGGGCGATGTTGTAGTTCACGCCCAGGTGCACGGTCAGCTCGGGGGCGTAGGTCTGGGCGTTGCCGCCGACATTGACGCAGTTGCCGCTGGCCGGACCCGTGCTGGTGTTGCAGACGCCGGTGCGGGCCAGGCGGGAGTCGGCGGCGTAGAAGTCGGCCAGCTTGGAATGGGCCACGGTCAGGCCCGCATCGACGCCGAGGTTGCCGAAATGACCTTGGGCCGTGGCTTCCAGGCCGTAGAGCTTGGTCTTGCCGTCGATGTTCAGGATCGAGGCGATGGCCGGAACGGTCGGGTCGCCCAGGTTGATCTGGAAGTTCTCATAGATGTTGTAGTAGCCGCCCAGTTGGGTGCGCACGCGGCCGCCCATCCAGTTGGCCTTCCAGCCGGCCTCGATGTCGGTGACGTTCTCGCCCTTGAACGGGCGCGGCGGGACGAAGGCGACGTTGACGCCGTTGATGCCGCCGGCCTTGTGGCCGCGCGCGACGAAGCCGTAGAGGAAGTTGTCGTCGTCCAGCGTGTAGTTCAGGGCGACCTTGCCGGTGAAGGCGTCGTCCTTGGTCCGGTCGTACTGCGACAGCTTCAGACCCACCAGCGGGATGGCGCTGACCGCGTCGTTCAGCACCGTGGAGTGGGCGTAGCGCCCGCCGACCTGCAGCTCCAGCTTGTCGGTCAGGTGGTAGCCAATCTGGCCGAACACGGCCGAGGTGGTCTTCGGATTACGCCCGGCCAGGGTGATGTCGTAGCCCTGGTTGGTCACGAAGCGGCCCGGCGGGAAGCGGATCAGGTCCGACTGGTAGTAGGCGCCGGCCACCCAGGTCAGCGGGCCCGTGTCGGGCGAGATCAGGTTGATCTCCTGCGACCAGAGCGTCTGGTTGACGTCGTCGCGGAAGGTGTATTTCAGCGCCGCCGTGCCATCCAGGTCGGTCTGCACGGCGGTGTTGCCCCACTGGTAGCCGGTGATCGACTTCAGGGTCACGCCGTTGGCGAACTTGTAGGCGACGTTCAGCACCGAGCGGACCGTCTCGTCCTTGGCCAGGAACGGGCCGTTGGTCGAGATGTCGAACAGGGCGTTGGTCGAGGCGACCGGGCTGGTCGGATAGCCGCCCAGGTCGATGTTGGCGTAGTCGGTGCTGAAGTTGACCGTCAGGCTGTCGGTCGGCGTCCACAGCAGGCTGCCGCGCACGGCGCGGGTCTTCAGCTTGCCCGGATCGCCCAGGGTCGGCGCGCCCTGCACCACGTGGAAGAAGCTGTCGCGATCCTCGGTGTTGAAGGCGATGCGCGCGGCCAGCTTGTCGGCGACCAGCGGCAGGTTCAGCGCGCCCTGCAGGCGCACGTCGTTGTAGTTGCCGTACTGGGCCTGGGCGTAGCCGCCGACGCCCGAGAAGTCGGGACGCTTTTCGGTGATGAACACGGCGCCGCCGGTGGCGTTCTGGCCGGCGAAGGTGCCTTGCGGCCCGCGCAGCACCTCGACGGCGGCGATGTCGTACATCGGCTCGTTCTGGAAGTAGGCCGGGAAGGTCGCCACGCCGTCGCGATAGGTGATGACGCCCACGCCGACGCTGGAATTGTTCTCGCTCTTGCCGATGCCGCGGATGTTGAAGCTGTTACCCTGGCCGGAGTTCTGCACCGTCAGCGACGGCGCGGCGAACTGCAGCTGCTCCACCGTGGTGACGCCGCGCTTGGCGATTTCCTCGCCGGTGAACACCGAGGCGGCGATCGGCGCCTTCTGCAGGTTGGTCGTGCGGCGCTCGGCGGTGACGACGATCTCGTTGAGGTCTGTGACCTCCGGCTGAGCGCTCGGCGCGGCCTGCTGGGCGTGCGCCACGCCGCACCAGAGCAGCGCTGCGGCGGACGTCGAAATCCAGATGTTTCGGCCCATCCTGGGCTCCCCTTTTCTAGCGTTTCCTCGGGCGATCTGCGTCGCCATGTCCCTATCCGTCCCACCGAACCGGCGGGTCGTCAACATTCATTTACTCATAAATAAATAACTTGACGATCCGCGACCGGCAGCCGGAAGGTAGGGTTCGTAAGCGGCCGACATCGTCAGAAGCCGCGAGATTTCGGGAGGTCGGTATGCCGGTTCTGGATCGCGGCGGCGTGCGCATCGCGTGGAGCGACAGAGGGCAGGGCGCGCCGATCCTGCTGATCATGGGACACCGCTACAGCTCGGGCATGTGGTACCCGGTGTACGAAGGCCTCGGCGGTCGCTACCGGCTGATTTCCTTCGACAATCGCGGCACGGGGCTGAGCGACGCGCCCGCCCGCACCAGCGTTTCGGAGATGATGGAAGACGCCCTGGCGGTGCTCGACGCGGCCGGGGTCGACAGTGCTCACGTGTACGGCGTCTCGATGGGCGGCGGCATCGCGCTGGAGTTCGCCATCCGCCATCCCGAGCGCACCCGCTCGCTGATCCTGGGCTGCACCCTGGCCAAGACGCCGGACGTCAAGAGCAGCCCCAAATGGCTGCTGAACATCGTCTACCGCCTGCCGATGTGGGCGCTGAAGGCGATGTCGCCCAAGCGCTACAAGAACGGCTATGGCGATGCGGCCTCGGACGAGGCGATCGCGCGCGACCAGGCGGTGCTGACGAAGGACAAGTTCAGCCGTCGGGGCGTCCTGGCCCAGGCCAAGGCCATCGCCGACTATTCCGTTGATCCCGCAGCCGTCCGCGCCGTCCGCGCGCCGACCCTGGTGCTGCACGGCGACCAGGATACGACGGTGCCCTTTGAGGGCGGCCGGACGTTGTCGGAGATGATCCCGGGCGCGCGGCTGGTCACGCTGGAAGGCTGCGGCCACAACTACTTCGTCGGGGCGCGCGACAAGGCCAACACCGCCGTCGACCAGTTCATCACCGGGGTCGAGCAGGCCCGATGACCCGGCGCCGGTCGATCGCGCTGGAGGCCTGGGAACTCCGGGACTTCGATCCGGGCGCTGGGGATAAGGGCGCTCCGGGCTGGATCCCCGTGCGGGCGCCGGGCGACACCTACCAGGCGCTGATCGAGGCCGGGCGTCTGGAGCATCCATTCCAAGCTCGCGGCGAGGACGCCGCTGCCTGGGTGCGGGATCGCGAATGGTGGTGGCGCACCACCTTCGAGGCGCCGGCCTGGACCGCCGATGAGACGGTCGAGCTGGTGTTCGAAGGCCTCGACACCTTCGCCCACGTCTATCTCGATGGCGTGCTGCTGGCCCGCACCGACAACATGTTCCGCCGCCATGTCTTCGAGGTCGACGAGCATCTGCGGCCCGGCGCGACGCATCGCCTGGCGATCCGCTTCGACCCGCCCGCGCTGGCGGTCCAGCCCGTGGACCTGCCGGTGTGGAGCGCCTTCACCGACCGCGTCAGCCGCTCCAAGCGCAACCTGATGCGCAAGGCCCAGTTCGGATGGGGCTGGGACTGGGGTCCGGACCTGCCCACCGTCGGCGTCTGGCGGCCGGCCAGCGTCCAGGTGCGACCGCGCGGCGTGATCGCCGACGTGCGCATGACTACGACGGCGATCTCCGCGGGCAAGGCCGAGGCGGTGGTCGCCTTCGAGCTCGAGCCCTTCACGGAAGCCGGAACGCGAACGCTGGAAATCACCGTGACCGATCCGCAGGGTTTGGTCGTCCTCGAGCACGTTCAGCCGGCCGCGTCCGGGACCGTTATCGCCGCGATCGAACGTCCTCAGCTGTGGTGGACCGCCGACCTCGGCGACCAGCCGCTCTACGACCTGACCGTCCGATTGAAAGCCGGCGGCGACATCCTCGATGAAGCCCACCGCCGGGTCGGCCTGCGGACCATCGCTCTCGACCAGTCGCCCGATCCCGACGACCCGGGCGCCAGCTTCTTCCGCTTCGTCCTCAACGGCGTCCCGATCTTCGCCAAGGGCGCCTGCTGGGTCCCGGCCAGTTCGTTCGTCGGCGACGTCGACGAGAGCGCCTATCGCCGTCTGATCGGCCAGGCGGTCCGCGCCAACATGAACATGATCCGCGTCTGGGGCGGCGGGACCTACGAGCCCGACCTCTTCTACGACCTGTGCGACGAGCAGGGCGTGCTGGTCTGGCAGGACTTCATGTTCGCCTGCGCCCACTATCCGGAAGGAGCCGACTTCGTCGCCTCGGTGCGCGCCGAGGTCGAGGACCAGGTCCGCCGCCTGCGCCACCATCCCAGCCTGGCCCTGTGGTGCGGCAACAACGAGATCCAGGCCATGCACCGGATCAACGCCGACCTCTCCGGCGAGACGATCCCGCTGTCGGGCGCGGTGCTCTACGAGGAAGAGATCCCGAACCTGCTCGCGCGGCTCGACCCCGGCGCGCTCTACCGGCCCAGCAGTCCCTTCGGCGGCGCCAGCCCCAACGGCATGCGGGCCGGCGACGTGCACGACTGGACGGTCTGGCACGGCGTGCCGCCGATCCCCGACGACGTGATGACCGAGCCGTTCGCCTCGACGCCCGAGGGCGTGGCCTATACCCGCTATGCCGACGACCACGCGCGGTTCGTCAGCGAGTTCGGCATCCAGGCCGCGCCGGCCCTGGCCACCCTGAAGCGATGGGTGGATCCCGCCGACCTTGCCCTGGACAGCGAAGGTTTCTTGGCCCGGATCAAGGACGAGGCGCGCAAGGCCGACGCCATGATGATCCCGGTCACCGGCTTGCCGAACAGCGTCGAGCAGTATGTCGACTTCACCCAATGGACCCAGGCCGAAGGGCTGAAGTTCGGCATCGAGCACTTCCGCCGCCGCCGCCCCCAGTGCTCGGGCGCTTTGCTATGGCAGCTCAACGACTGCTGGCCCTGCGTGAGCTGGAGCCTGGTCGACTTCGACGGCGCCGAGAAGGCCGGCTACCACGCCGTGCGCCGCGCCTTCGCGCCGGTGCTGGCCTCGTTCAAGGCGGGGGATGACGGGGCGGTCGCGCTGTGGATCACCAACGACACCCTGACCACGATCGAAGGCGAGGCTGTGGTGACGCTGGAGGCGCTAGATGGCGTCGTCTGGCGCGAGACGGTCACCTATGTCGCGCCGGCTGGCGGCCACGCGCAGCCGTGGTCGAAAACGGCGGTAACGGGTGGGCTGGCCTTGCGCGTGGTCTCGCCGCATGGCGGCTTCGAGGCGAACCGGCATCTGATCCAGCCGATCAAGGATCTCGATCTCGCAGACGGTGCGGCGCCGTCGATGGCCGCCCGACGCGTAACGCTCAGCGCTCTGGAGGCCACGATCACCGCCACGCGCTATACGCCGTTCGTCCACCTGATCTCGGATCGGGCCGACATCCGCTTCAGCGACAACCACTTCGACCTCGTCGCCGGTGAGAGCCGCGTGGTGCGTGTCAGCGCGATGAGCGCGATCGGTGAAGAGGACATCTCGCTAGGCGGTTGGGTGGGCTGAGTTCAGGCCAGGATGGCCTCAGCCGCTTCCGTCGAGATCCGGTCGGCTTCGGCGGCCGGCACGCCCAGGGCGGCGAGCACGAGTTGGCACAGGTGTTGGGCGGTGGCGATGTTCGGCGTCGCGCCCGGCGCGCCGGTGAAGCGAGCCAGACCGGCGTGGGCGACGCCCTGCACGATCAGCGCGCCAGCCTCGACCGTCGGGACCACGAACCGCCCGGCCAGCAGGCCTCGGCGGATGTCGGCCACGGTGCCTTGGTTCAGCTCGACGGCGGCCAAGGTCCAGCCGCTGCGGTGGTTGCGAACCAGCACGCCGCCCTGCTGGGGCTGCCCGGCGACGAAGCGCAGATAGACGCAGATCGCCCGCGCCACGCGCGCCGCGGCGTCTGCCACCTCGGCGTTCGTCTCATCCACCTCGCGTTCGATACGCGCAAAGATCTGCTGCACGACTGCGTCCAGCAGCGCCTCCTTGTCGGGGAAGTGCTTGTAGAAACTGCCCTTGGCGACGCCGGCTTCGCGGACAATGTCGTCGACGGCGACCGCGTCGACAGGGTGCAGCGAAAACAGCGACTGGCCCGCGCGGATCAGGGCGTCGCGGACGGGCTCGCCCCGGCCGCTCTTGCGGCTTCTCGGCTTGGCGAGCGTGTCCATTAAAATCTCCGACCTGGGCGGACTTCGTTCCACGCCGGACGGTCCGTTGGCAAGCGACGCGGCGACGGTCTTCCGCCGCCGCGAGGCCGTCTTCTAGTAGCGATAGCCGATCTGCAGGGCGACCGTGCGTGGGTCCAGCGGGATGCCGACCACGTTGCCCGCGCCGATGAACGGGCCGGGGAAGACGAAGCCCAGGCGCTTCTGGTCCGTCAGGTTCTTGGCGACCAGGCGCACGTCCAGGCCGGTCTTGAAGCTGCGCACGCCGACACTGAGGTTCCATAGCTTGGAGGCCTCCAGCGGCGGCACGGCGACGCCGGCGTCCTGCGATAGCTGGCTGGAGCGATAGTCGACATTGGTGTCGATGCTGGCCTGCAGGTCGTGGCTGAGGTTCCACTGGTACGAGGCGCCCAGCGCGCCGTCCCACTTGGGGGCGAACGAGGCCTGGCCGCCCACGCGGGTGTCGCGGGTCTCGGCATAGGTGTTGTTCCAGAAGATCGTCAGGCCCGGCGCCGCCAGCCAGCGGACCTCGGTCTCCAGGCCGGTCGAGCGCAGGTCGGTGTTGCGAACGTCGAAATTGACGCCCGTGAAAGTGACCAGCTGGAAGTCCTTGACCTTGGTCTGGAAGATCGCGGCATTGGCGGTCCAGCGGCGGTCGTCGAACTGGGTCTTGATCCCGCCCTCGACCGTGCGGGCGATCTCGGGATCATAGGCCGACTGGTCCAGCTTGGACGCGGCCTGGGCGAAGCCGCCGGCCTTGGTGCCCTGACCCCAGGACGCATAGACCAGGACGTGCGGGTTGAGCTGGTAGTTGAGGCCCACCGAGGCGTCGACATTGCTGTCGGTCTTGTCGAGGCTGAACGGCGCGTAGGGCGGCATCACCACCAGGCTGTAGACGCCCGGCGTGATCGTGCGCCGGGCCAGGTCGACCGACTTGGTCTCGTGGGTGTAGCGCAGCCCGGCCGTCAGCTGCAGGTCCGAGGTGATCCGGTAGTTGCCCTGGCCGAACGCCGAATAGGCCTCATCGGATTGGTCGAACGAGCCGATATTGGCCCCAGCGACGGCGGCCGCGCCGGGCGCCAGCGCCGGATAGGTGGCGTTGCCGTAGGTGTAGTTCTGGTAGCGGCCGTCCAGATAGAGGCCGCCGATGATGTATTCGAAGCGTCCGCCGGTGGGCGAGGCCAGGCGGATCTCCTGGGTGAACTGCCGCGATTTGTCGTCGACGTTCTGCAGAGCGTAGTTGCCGGGCAGGTACGAGACGGTCGACTTCTGGGCGGACTTGGAGGTGGTGTAGCCGCTCTGCAGGGTCAGGGTGTCGGCGCCCAGCTTCCAGTTCAGGGTGACCGAGCCGCGCTGGCCGAAGTCGTGCTGCTGGCCCGCGCCGCCCAGGGCGGGGGAATAGATGGCGGTGCGGTAGTCGAAATTGGTCTCGAACACGCCCGGATAGCCGGCGCGGGTGGCCAGTACGCCAGGCGCGGCGTTGGCGGCGATGAACTCGGCGTTGGCGCCCCGGCTGCGGCTGTTGTCGGCCTGCCAGGTGGCGGTGACGTCGACGTCGTCGGTGGCGTCCCAGACGCCGACGATGCGGCCCGCGCGGGTCAGGGTCTCGCGGCCCCAGGTGCCGTCGATGATGTTTTTCACCGCGCCGCCTTGCTGGTCGTAGAGGCCGGCCAGACGGAAGCGCAGCTTGTCGTTGACCGGCAGGTCGACGGCGCCTTCCGCGCGGTTGGAGTCCAGCTCGAACTCGTGCTGGTAGCGGGCGTAGCCGCCGAACTCGCGACCGGGCTTGTTGGTGACCAGGTTGAGCGCGCCCAGGCTGGTGTTCTTGCCCAGCAGGGCGGCTTGCGTGCCGCGCACGACCTCGACGCGGCTGACGTCCAGCATCGAGCCGGCGAACTCCCGCGCGCGGGCGCTGTAGACGCCGTCGACGAACAGCGAGACCGACTGGTCGAAGGACGGGTTGCCGGGCTTGGAGCCCAGGCCCCGGATGGTGACGGCGAATTGGTTGGCGCTGGGCGCGTTCGAGATGTTGAGGCCCGGCGCGACGGTGTTGAGGTCGCGGAAGCTGGTGACGCCGGCCTTCTGCAGCGCCTCCTGGCCGGCGACCTGGACGGTGGCCGGGACGTTCTGGACGGTCTCTTCACGCTTGCGCGCGCTGACCACCACTTCGGTCAGTTCGGTGGCCGGCGCGGTGGCCGCTTGGGCGGGCGCGGGATCGGCGGCGGGCTGGGCGGCGGCCGCCCCGGACATGCCCAGGACGATAGGCGTTGCAAGCGCGAGTTGGCGGAGCCGAGACATCGTATTCCTCCCCTTGGATAGACCGTTCGGTCATTGTCGTTGGAGGAGAGGCTATGTTTCGAAGCTAAAGCTCCGCAATTTAAGTGACGATTTAGTCAAGTTGGCTGCGGTGGCCTACAGATGCAGGCCGCCGCAGCAGCGGGCGGCGAAGGGGGCGAACAGGCGGCGGGCGTTGCCGAAGCGGACCTGCTCGCGCTCCTCCGGCGTGAAGGGCAGGGCCTGGAACTGGGCCTCGCCCATGTGGGCGGCCATGGCCGGGGCGAACGGGAAGTCGGTGCCGTAGAGGATCTGCGAGATCGGCGCGATGGCGCGCAGGGCGGCGATCTGGTGCGGCGTGGCCGACAGCGCGGTGTCGTAGTGCAGGCGAGCCAGCGCCGTGAGGGTTTCCGGCGGCGGCTTGGCGCGCGGGCCCATGACCGGAATAGAGCCGATCCCCGCGATCCGCGTGGCCAGGAACGGCAGCGTGCCGCCGGCATGGGGCAAGATGAACTTGATGTTCGAGTGGCGCTCCAGCGCGCCGGAGAAGATCAGGCTGGCTACCGTCCGCGTCGTCTCGAACGGGAACTCGATCATCGGGGCCGGCAGGGCCAGGCCGAAGCTCTCGAAACAGGCCGGCGCGGTCGGGTGGATGAAGACCGTGACGCCGCGCTTGTTGAGGGCCTCCAGCAGGGGCTCGAACCGCGTGTCCCCCAGATAGGCGCCGTCGACGTGGGTGGGCAGGGCGACGCCGTCCAGGTTCAGTGTGTCCAACGCGCGGTCTAGTTCGACCAGGCTGACGGGGATGTCCTGCAGAGGCAGGACGGCATAGGCGCCGAACCGTTCCGGATGCTGGCGACACAAGTCGGCGGCGTAGTCGTTGACCGCCCGGCACAGGACGATGGCTTCGTCGGTCGGCAGAAAGCTGACATGGGGTGAAGAGACCGACAGCAATGCCCCGGCGACGCCGATCTGGTCCATCAGCTCCAGCGCCGCTTCCGGCGACCAGTCGGGGACGGGCACGCCGCCGTCCAGGGTGGTGAGGCCGGCCTTCAGCAGCGCGTCGCGGTAGACCGGCGGCAGGAAATGGGCGTGCACGTCTATGGTCCCGTGCATAGGCATGGCAGGGCTCCGATCAGGCTGGGCGGCCGCGAGGGCCGATGTAGGTAGAAGGGTCAGGAAGGCCGGCCCGGCGAGCGCCTCTCGGCGCGTGAGCGGGGGGCCGGAGGTCATCCGGGTCGCGGCGGCGAACGGACGATCTCCTCGGCGGCCTGGGCGGCCAGGAGTTCGGCTTCGACGATCGGCAAGCCCAGGCCGCGCAGCATCAGCTGGCACAGCTGCTGGGCGATCCAGGTATTGGCGCCGCCCTGCTGGCCGACGCAGCGGGTCAGGCCGGCATGGGCGACCCCGTGGACGAACAGCGCGCCGGACTCGGCGGTGGGAACGGCGAAGCGCTGGGCCGTGAGGCCGGCCTGGATGTCCTCCAGCGTGCGCGGGTTCAGCTCGAAGCTGGGCAGGGCCGCGCTGCCGCGATCATTGCGCACCAGCACGCCGCCCTGTTCGGGCTGGTCGGCAACGAAGCGCAGATAGACGCAGATCTCCCGCGCCACGCGGCGAGCGGGATCCTCGACCCCGGCGTTGGCGGCGGCGACCTGGCGCTCGATCTTGTCGCGGATGCGCCGGACCACGGCGGCCAGCAGCGCCTCCTTGTCGGGGAAGTGCTTGTAGAAGCTGCCCTTGGCGACTTGGGCCTCGCCGACGATGTCGTCGATCGAGACAGCGTCCACGGGCCGGCGCGAGAACAGCGCCTGGCCGGCCCGCACCAGGGCCTCGCCGACCGAGGCGCCGCGCAGGGCGGTGCGTTCGCGGGTGTCGTCCATCGCCCATCCTCCGCGCCGTCGTACGGTCGGTTGGTTCCATGCCTCGGGGGCCGCCGGCAAGCTCATGATGCGACCGCCTCGGCGACCGGCGCGCCAAGCGCCGTGGTCCAGGCGCGGACGAGGTCGGCCGGCGCGCCGGCGCCGAACACGTGGTGGTCCGGGCGGACCAGCACGGCCTCGACGTCATGGGCGTCCAGCCACGCCAACAGCGCATCGCGGAACAGCGTCAGGCGGGCGTCGTCCAGCGTGATCGGCGTCACGCCTGGCGTGGGCGGGAGTCGCGCCGTCGAGCGCGACAGCAGCCAGGCGCCGGGCGGGGTGACGTCGTCCAGCCGCCAGACCGCCTCGCCGGTGCGATGGACGGCCTGCGGGAACGGGCGTCCAGCCCCCGGCGCGCCTTCCAGCACGGCGGGCCCGGAAAACGCCGGCGGAGCGGCGGGCGGCAGGGCTTCCATCCCCGCCGCGCGGGCGGCCAGCATCTGCTCATCGCGGGCGCGAGCCATCTCCGGGTCCAGCGAGCAGACGACCCGGCCCATGCCGATGGCCAGCTCGATATAGGCCCGCACGTTCGGCTCGCGCTCGACCTGGTAGGTGTCGAGCAGGTCCGGGCTGGCGCGGCCGGCCAGGATGTCGGCCAGCTTCCAGGCCAGGTTGGCCGCGTCGCGGATGCCGGAACACATGCCCTGGCCCGCGAAGGGTGGCATCTGGTGGGCCGCGTCGCCGGCGATCATCACCCGCCCGTCGCGCCAGCGGTCGGCGACCAGGCCGTGGAAGCGATAGACCGCCTTGCGCTCGATCTCGACGTCCACTTCCCAGGGGGCCAGCAGACCCTGGATGAAGGCGTCGTCCAGCACCTGCTCGGCCGTCTCGCCGGGCAGCAGCATGAACTCCCAGCGGTGCCGGCCCGGACCCATCAGGACGCAGGTGGTCGGCCGGGCCGGATCGCAGATCTGCAGGTTGACCTCGGGCAGCTTGCAGCCGGGACGGGGCAGGGCGTCGATGACCAGCCAGGGCTCGTCGAACTGCAGGTCGACCAGCTTGCCGCCCATCGCCTCGCGCACCAGGCTCGAGGCGCCGTCGCAGCCGACCACATAGTCGGCGTCGACCAGCAGTTCGCCGTCCGCCGTTTCGAGGCGGACCTCAACGCCGTCCGGATCCGAACGCAGGTTCCTGAACGTCACGCCCAGGCGCACGTCGGCCAGGGGCGAGGCGGCCAGCTTGGCGCGCAGCGCGTGCTCTGCCCCGGGCTGGTTGAACATGTAGCCCGACGCCCAGCCGCTGGGCGCCAGCCGGTCGCCGTCGGCGGCCATGCGCAGCAGCACCTCCTGCCGGGCGTTGCGGAACTCGTAGACGGGCAGGGGGCGGGCGTGGGCCAGCACGGCCTCGGCGACGCCCAGCTGCTGGAACACCCGCATGATCTCGTGATCGAAGTGGGCGGCGCGGGGCAGAGGGTATACGGCCTCTGACTTGTCGACGGCCAGCACCCGCACCCCGGCGTCGGCCAGCAGGCCCGCCAGCGTCGCGCCGACGGGACCCAGGCCCACGATCAGGACTTGGCAGGACGCGCGGGCGCTCATGCCGCCACCATCGAGGCATCGATCGCGCCCAGGCCGTCGATCTCGCAGCGCACGACGTCGCCGGCTTTCAGGAACTGGCGCGGGTCCATGGCCGCGCCGACGCCGCCCGGCGTGCCGGTGAAGATCAGGTCGCCCGGCTCAAGCGTCATGGCCTGCGACAGGTGCTCGATCTGCGCCCAGATGTCGAAGACCAGATGCTGGGTGTTCGAGTTCTGGCGTGTCTCGCCGTTGACGAGGCAGCGCAGACCCAGCGCGTGAGGATCGGCGACGTCGTCGGCGGTGGTGATCCACGGACCGATCGGGGCGTGGGTGTCGAACGACTTGCCCAGGCTCCACTGCGGCGTGCGGTGCTGCCAGAAACGCTCGGTGACGTCGTTGCCGACACAGTAGCCGAACACGTGATCGGCGGCGTCCTCGCGGCGGATGTCGCGCCCGCCCTTGCCGATGACCGCCACCAGCTCGACCTCGTAATCGACATAGGGGCCGTTCTTGGCGATCTGGATCGGATCATACGGGCCGTTGATCGCGGTGACCGCCTTGGTGAACCAGACCTGGTGGGCCGGGGTCTCCATCTTGCTCTCTTCGATGTGGTCGGCGTAGTTCAGACCGATCGCGAAGATCTTGCCGGGGCGCTGCACCGGGGCCAGCAGGCGCACGCTGGACAGCGGAACGCCTTCGCCCGATGCGGCGGCGACCTGGTCCTTCACCGCATCCCAGCGCGCGATCAGGTCGATCATCGAGCCCTCGAGACCCGTGGGGACGATCCGGTCGTCCTTGACCACGCCCGTCTTCGGGCCCGAGCCGTCGTCATACAGCGCCAGCTTCATTGGTCGCCTCCCATCATCGGATGCAGCGGTCCCCACTGCACGCTCAGCAAGTCCTGCATCGTGGCCGTGTTGGAGCCGTCGGCGGCGGTGAACAGGTCGCCGTCCGTCCAGTGCTCGACCTCGTGGCCCCAGGGGTCCTTCCAGTAGTCGAAGATTTGGCTGCCCAGGATGTGACGCCCGACCCCCCAGGCGGCCTGACGCTTGGCGCGCTTTAGGTGGGTATGGCCGCGCATCAGATCATCGAAGCCGGCGACCTCGAACGCCGCGTGGTTGAAACGAGGGGCCATCGGCGATTGCAGCAGGAACAGGGTGTGGTGATCGGTCGGCGTGTCGCCGCGATCACAGCGCAGGAAGGCGCCCAGGGCCATGCCGGGAGCCATCTCGATCTCGTCCGAGGTGATGAAGCCGAAGCGCGCCTTGTACCAGGCCTCCGAGACGCGGAAGTCCTTCACCTCCAGCACCGCATGGCCCAGGCGCACGACGTTGGCGGGCCCCTCAGCGATGCGCACGGTGGCGCGCTGGCGGGGCTTGGCGAGGGCGGAGTTGCGGGCCGTTTCCGGATCCAGGGATTCAGGCTCGGCAGGCGTCTGGCCGGCCACCACCTCGACGGCGCGGCCGTCCGGGTCGGTCAGGCGCACGATCTTGCCGCCGCCCGGCGCGGAGTTTTCCTGCACCGTCACGCCCTCGGCGGCCGCCAGCCGCTCCAGGTCCTCGACGCTGTCGGCCTGTAGGCCCAGGGCCGCGAAGCCGGGCTCGCCCCGCTTGGTCACGTGAACGAAGGGCGCGGAGCCCGAGCCGCGTGCGTAGAGCACCTCGCCCTGCACCGGCTGGGGCTTCAGACCGAACTCGGTCAGGAACGCGGCCATCTCCGAGAGGTCCGGCGCGGTGAAGGCGACATAGGCGATGTCGCGGATCTTGATCGTGCTCATGACGAGCCCTCCCTAGGCGCGGGCGCCGGTGATCTCGAAGGTTCCGAAGACGCCGGCCTTGACCTTGCCGGCGATCTGGTCGCCGTCGACCGTGCAGGTGAAGGCCAGGGTCATGGGGATCGGCTTGGTGACCGAGATCGACCAGGAGAGGTCGTTGCCGTCGACCTTGCCGTCCTGGATCTCGTAGCGGCCCTGCGGGTCGGACTGCGCGCCCGTCAGGCTGGTCCCGTCCGCCTGGATCTCCAGGGTGCTGTCCTGATTGCCCATCGGCGACTTCGCCGTCAGCTTCCAAGTCCCGTTCACCGACATCGTTTCTTCCCTTTTTCTGATGGTTCAGGCCGGCAGCCTGGCGGCCCAGTCCGTGACAGTGCTGGCGAACAGCGCCGGGTCGGTGAAGTGCATGGCGTGGGCGGCCTCGGGCAGCGAGACGTAGTCCACGGTCGCGCCGGCCTCGCGCATGATCTCGCAGGCCTTGCCGGCCTGCAGGTCCGACATCGCGCCGAACAGGCCGCCGTCCTGCGGATTGACGAAGCGGGCGTGGTGGGTGACCAGCACCGGCGTCTTCACCGCCGCCAGCATGCGGTCGTGTGGGCAGTTCTTGGCCACCGTCCCTTCCCAGAAGGCGCGGCCGAACTCGGGGTCGTATTCCTTGATGTTCTGCGGCGGCTCGGCCGGGAACTGGAAGCCGCGCAGCAGCGGCGAGGGATCGTAGGCGGCGGCCTGCTTCATGGTCTCCCACGCGCCGACGCGCCACTGGTCGCCCAGGAAGGTCGAGTTCAGGCGGAAGATGTCGCCGATCGCCTGCTTGATCGACTGGCCATACTTCGGCGTCGTCTCGGAGGCGAACAGCGGCGGATCCTCCAGCACCGCGCCGCGCAGCTGGCCGGGCAGGGCGTAGGCCGACAGCCAGCACGACAGCACCCCGCCTGACGAGCAGCCGCTGGTGATCACCGGCCGCCGGATCACCGTGGCGATGAAGCGGACCAGGTCGTTGCCCATGTTGTCCAGCGTGTAGCGCCCCGGCGTCCAGCTGCTGCGGCCCTGGCCGCGGATGTCGACGGCGTAGACGTGGAAGTCCTTGGCCAGCAGCGCCATGGCCTTCTCGTAGCCCCACCATGACTCGGTCTGGCCGGGCAGGAGCAGCAGCGCCGGCGCGGCCGGATCGCCGGTCACGGCGTAGTTCATCGTCACTTCGCCCAGGTCGGCGCTGTGCTCCTCGAACGCGTGCGGCACGAAGGTGCGGGGGTCGCGAAACACCGCCGCCTCGGCCTCGGCGATCCGCGCAGCGTTGAACTGGCCTGAAACGGACTCGACCATCCGCGCCTCCCTCGTTTTCGTTGAAAGGACCCTAGCGCGCTGGTCGGCATGTCGGAGATGGCAAGGTCAGTCCTGCGATCGCAATTCGGTATCGCTGGATCGCCGATGGCTGGACTCTGTTGGCGGGTGTGACGTTCTCTGAATACAATCGACGACCCGATAGGCGTCCGCGATCAGATGAAGCTTTCCCACCTCAATATCGTCGCGGCCGTTGCCGAGCGGGGCAGCCTGCGCGCGGCGGCGCGTCAGCTGAACATCGCCCAGCCGGCCATCACCCGCAGCATCCGCGAGATCGAGAGCGAGCTGGGCGTCGCCTTGTTCGAACGCCGGCCCAAGGGCACGGTGCTGACGCCGATGGGCGAGCTCTTCCTCAAGCGCGCCACCTCGGTGCTGGGCGAGCTGCGCCGGGCGCGGGAAGAGATCGACCAGGCGCGCGGCGTGATGACCGGCCAGGTGGCGGTGGCGCTCTCGACCGCCGCTCAGATCTCGCTGCTGCCCAGCGCTCTGGCGGCCTTCCGCAAGCGCTATCCCGACGTGCTGATCAGCGTGCGCGACGGTCTGTTCCCCGCCGTCGAGAGCAAGCTGAAGGACGGCGAGTTCGACTTCTATGTGGGGCCGCTGCCCGAGTTCGCGCCGGCCGCCGACTTCGTGGTCGAGAAGCTGTTCGACAACACGCTGGTGATCCTGGGACGCAAGGGCCACCCATTGTCGGGCGCGCGCTCGCTGGGCGACCTAGTCGGCGCGCGCTGGATCTCGACCTCGGTGACCATAGACAGCAGCGCCGAGCTGGAACCGTTTTTCGAGCGTTACGGACTGCCCAAGCCGATCATCGATCTCAGCATGTCGTCCGGCGTCACCGGCATGCCGGCCATGGCCAATTCCGATCTCCTGATCATGGTCCCCGAGCAGTGGCTCAGTCTGTCGCCGTTCATCCAGACCATGAAGGCGTTCGAGATCGCCGAGCCGTTGCCTGCCCCGCCGATCTGCCTGGTCACCCGCGCCCGCCTGCCGCTGACGCCGGCCGCCCAGTACTTCGCCGACCTCTTCAGCCGCGCCGGGCTGCACTATGTCCAGGCGCGCCAGGACGGCGAGGCCAAGCGGCGCATGCAGCGATAACCAATCCGTATCGCAAGCCGACAATCACCATCGCTTCGGCTAGAGCGCGGCTCCCTATGCTCCGATCCTAAGCCGGCCCGTGAACCGGCGGGGAAAACGCGCGTCCTAGGGAGTATCCGACATGAGGCGACAGACAGGCCGACTGGTCTCCACGCTGGCCATCGCCGCCGGCCTGGCTCTGGCCGGATGCCACAAGGGTGGCAGCGCCGGGCAGGCCGCGCCCAGCAAGCTGGCCCAGGCCAGCCGGCCCAACGGCTCGCAATGGGTGGAGCTGGGCACGCAGAGCGGTCCGGTGCCCAGCGGGGTCCGCTCCGAGCCGGCCCACCTGCTGCGCTACAAGGACCAGGCGATCCTGGTCGATGTCGGCGACGGCGCGACGGAGCAACTGGCCAAGGCGGGACTGCTGCCGGCCGATGTGCACACCATCTTCATCAGCCACCTGCACTTCGACCACACCGGCGGTCTGTTCGGCTTCCTGGGCATGCGGTTCCAGGGCTCGCGCGCCAATACGCCGGTGACGATCTATGGACCGCCGGGGACCAAGGCCCTGGTCGCGGGCCTGCGCTCGGCCATGCAGAACGGCGCGGCGCTAGCGCCGCTGGGTCCGCCGACCTACGAGGTGATCGAGCTGAACGACCAGTCGAAGGTCACGGTCGGCGACATCAAGGTGACCGCCGCCGCCAACACCCACTACATCGCCTGGCCGGGCGCGGGGCCCAAGCCCGTGGCGCTGTCCTACCGCTTCGACATGCCCGATCGCGCGATCGCCTATACCGGCGACACCGGCCCCAGCGAGAAGGTCGAGGCTTTGGCCAGGAACGCCGACCTGCTGGTCAGCGAGATCATGGACGTCGACTCGGCCATGTCCCGACTGAAGCTGGACCAGCCGGACGTGCCCGCGCCGATCCGCCTCTACATCCGCACGCACTTCCAGAAGGAACACCTGGAGGCCGACCAGGTCGGACTGCTGGCCCAGCGCGCGGGCGCCAAGTCGCTGGTGCTGACCCATTTCGGCGGCGCCGATGGCCAGCAGGCCCAGATCGACCGCCTGACCAAGGCGATCGCGGCCAACTACAAGGGCCCGATCACCTTCGCCAACGATCTCGACAAGTTCTGAGGGCGGATCGATGTCGGTGACGGAAGGACAATTGCTGTGGCGTCCCAGCGCGGAGGCCGTGGAGCGGACGAACCTGAAGGCGTTCATGCGCTGGCTGGAGGCCACGCGCGGCCTGCGGCTCGAGACCTATGACGACGTCCATGGCTGGTCGGTGTCGGACGCCGAGGCGTTCTGGTCGGCGGTCTGGGACTATTTCGGGGTCCTCAGCGACACGCCCTATGTGCGGGCGGTGGGCGAGGGGGCCATGCCCGGCGTCAAATGGTTCGAAGGCGCGCGGGTCAACTACGCCGAGCACGTGCTGCGCCACGAGACGATCGATCCCGCCGCGACGGTGCTGCACCACGCCTCCGAGATCCGGCCGTTCGCGCGCACGTCGTGGGCGGCGCTGGGCGGCCAGGTGCGGGCGCTGGCGACCGCTTTGAGGGCGCGAGGCGTCGGTCCGGGCGATCGCGTGGTCTCGTACATGCCCAACATTCCCGAGACCGTCGTGGCCATGCTGGCGACCACGGCGATCGGGGCGATCTGGTCCTCGGCCGCGCCGGAGTTCGGCGTGCGCACCGTGGTCGATCGCTTCGCCCAGATCGCGCCGAAGGCCGTCTTCGCCACCGACGGCTACCGCTTCGGCGGCAAGGACTTCGATCGCCGCGCCGAGATCGGCCAGATCGTCGCCGGCCTGCCCAGCCTCGAACAGGTGGTGTGGCTGGACTATCTGGGAACCGGCGCGCCGCCCGCCTTCGAAGGCGTGGCCGTCGAGCCCTGGGACGCGCTGTTGGCCACGCCGGCGCCCGACCGGGACGCGTTCCGGTTCGAGCGCGTCGACTGCGAGCATCCGCTGTGGATCCTCTATTCCTCGGGCACGACCGGCCTGCCCAAGGCCATCGCCCATTCGCACGTCGGCATCCTGGTCGAGCAGCTGAAGGCCGGCGTCCTGCAGGGCGACATGAACCCGGCCACGGTGATGTTCTTCTACTCGACCACCGGCTGGATGATGTGGAACGCCCTGATGACCGCGCCGCTGGCGGGCGGGGCGGCGGTGCTCTACGACGGCAGTCCGGCGCATCCGGGCCTGGATACGCTGTGGCGCCTGGCCGCCGAGACCAAGGCCACGGCGTTCGGGGCCAGCCCCACCTATGTCGAGCTGATGCGCAAGCATGGCGTCCGGCCTGGCGAGGCGTTCGACCTGTCGGCGCTGCAGGCGATCATCCTGTCGGGCTCGCCCGCCACGCCGGAGACGTTCGCGTGGTTCTACGAGCACGTGAAGCCCGATCTCTGGGTCACCTCGCAGTCGGGCGGCACCGAGTTCTGCAGCGGCCTGGTCATGGGCGTGCCGACGGCGCCCGTTTACGCCGGCGAAATCCAGGGGCGGGCGCTGGGCGCGGACGTGCGGGTGTTCAACGATGCGGGCGAGGAGCGCCTGGACGAGGTCGGCGAACTGGTCGTCCTGCAGCCCATGCCGTCGATGCCGATCCGGTTCTGGGGCGACGATGATTTCGCCCGCTACCGCGAGGCCTATTTCGACGTGTTCCCGGGCGTCTGGCGCCACGGCGACTTCATGACGATCAACCAGCGCGGCGGCTGCTACATCTATGGCCGCTCGGACTCGACCCTGAACCGCTTCGGCGTGCGCATCGGCACGGCCGAGATCTACCGCGCGCTGGAGACGGTGCCCGAGGTCCAGGACAGCCTGGCCGTCTGCATCGAGGAGCCGGGTGGCGGCTTCTTCATGCCGCTGTTCGTGCAGGTGCGGGACGGAGGGCGGCTGGACGCGGCGCTGATCGCCCAGATCAACGGCCAGCTGCGCATCCAGTGCAGCCCGCGCCACGTGCCGGACGTGATCATCGCCGCGCCGTCGATCCCCTACACCCTGACCGGCAAGCGCATGGAGGTGCCGGTGCGCAAGCTCCTGATGGGCTGGCCGCCCGAGCGAGCCTTCAACCGCGGGTCCATGCAGGACGGCGCGGTGATGGACTGGTACCTCGACTTCGCGGCCAAGCGACGCGAGGTCGTGACACCGAAGGTCGCCTCGTGAAGGCGGCGTCGGGGCTGGCCTTGGCGCTGGCTCTTTCGGCCGCGCCTGCGATTGCCGCGGCGCCTGTCGACGGCGTCTGGCAAACTCCGAACGCCAAGGTGCGGATGGGGCCTTGCCCGACCCGCCGCGACTGGTTGTGCGGCGTCGTCACCGGGATGCGCGAGCCGCTGGACGCCGCCGGCCAGCCCAAGCGTGACATCCACAATCCCGACCCCGCTCTGCGCGCGCGTCCTCTCATCGGCATCACCCTGCTGTGGGACCTTCACCCCGCCGGCGAGGGCCGCTGGGAGGGCGGCAAGATCTATGATCCCCGCTCCGGCAAGGCCATCGACGCCCGGGCGCGGCTGACCGACGACGGCGCGCTGAAGGTCGAAGCCTGTTTCGCGGCCTTCTGCGGCGGCCAGACCTGGCGGCGAGAGGACTAGGCGCCAGACCGAGTTGGAAGTCTTCAAACCGGTGTCATCCCGGCCGCAGCGTAGCGGAGAGCCGGGACCCAGGGGGGAACCGCGATGCGCCGGCCCCTGGGTCCCGGATAGCCTCTTCGAGGCTTCCGGGATGACACGGATTTTGAGCTTTAGACTCTCAGGGCTTCAGTTGAGTACGGGCCTAAGCGCCCCCAAACTCGGCGTGGATTTCGGCCAGGAAGGTCGAGAGGTGGGTGAACTCGATCTGGTCGTGCAGCAACTGCTCGTACGCCGCCGACATCAACCGCTTCGTCGAACCCTTCAGCCCGCTCAAGGCCCTGGCCGGTACGGGGATCCGGCCGAAGGGCGTGGTCAGTCTTAGGTCCCGGGCGATCCAGTAGCGGCTGCGCAGCTCGAAGCCATCGGCGGTCGGGCGCGCCAGATGCGCCATGCGCACGAACCGCAGGTCGGGCTTTTGCAAACGCACCCAGGCGCAGCCGTGCACGACGCCCTGCTGGCGAGCCCGCGCCATGTCGAGACCCATCTCCGAAGGATCGACGAAGTCGATATAGATCTCGACCAGCCGAGGTCCGATGTACTCGACCACCTTGTGGGTGCTGGGGACGTAGCGGTCTTCGTCGCTCAGGCCGGGTGCGGTGAGCTTGTCGCGATCGGCCCGTTCGGCCGAGACGTGGTTGTGCGGATACCACAGCGTATAGCGCTCGGATTCCACCGAGTGCCACCACCACCACCAGCGGAAGGCCTCGATCGGCACGCCCTTGAACGGTACCTTGCTGGCGACATAGGCCGAGCCGTCGGGCAGGACGCAGTAGCCGGTTTCGCCCGGCAGATAGCCCGGGTCGAGCAGGCGATTGATCTCTTCCGGCGCCAGGGCCTGGGCCGGGTCCATCGGCGCGGCCAGCGCCGGCAGGACCTCGTCATGCAGCCAGAGGTCGCCGTTGAAGTACTTCGCATAGGGCTTGCCCGCGATCCTGCGTTTGTTGATCTGGAACTGGCGCTGGGTATCGATAGGGAAGTAGGTGACCGGGCATTTCATCGGGCGGCTCCGGTGAAGGCGAATGTCGAACGAATCCTCTACGATCGTAGAGTTAAAGGGTGCGGTGACAAACGACAAGTCCACGCAGAGGCGCGCGCGCCGCGACGCCATCGCCGCCGGGGCGCTCCAGGCCCTGGCCGAGCGGGGCGGCCATGGCCTGACCCACCGCGCCGTCGACGCGGCGCTGTCGCTGCCGGCGGGCTCGACCTCGTACTATTTCAACTCCCGGGCCGCCTTGCTGGTCGCGGCGGCGGATGCGCTGTTCGCGATCGACAAGGCCGAGATCGCCGGGCTGCTGGATGTGGGCGGCGAGCTCGACGTCGATGCGCTGCTACGCGCCTGGACAGCGCCGCAGGCGCGGCCGCGTCTGTTGGCGCGGCTGGAGTTCTTCCTGGAAGCCTCGCGCAACGCCGAGTTCCGCCAGCATCTTTCCGGGCAGAGGGCCTTCTTCCGCGCGGCGGCCGAGGCGGCCATGGCGCGTCGCGGCGAGGCCGATCCCGCCGCTGCGGCCGACCGCGCTATCGCCCGGTTCGAGGGTGAGCTGCTGGCGATCGCCGCCTTCGGCGCGCCCTAGCCAAGCCGCTATTTCGACCGGCAAGCCCGATCCCGAGACGGTCACGCCGCTGGGCTGGCTGCTCAAACGCCTGGTCGGCCGATCGTCAGGCTAGCCAGTAGCGGCCGGCGCGGGCGGTGAAGGCTTCGTGGACCAGGCGCCAGATGGCGCTCATCAGCTTGGACAGCATGGCGTGAACCTCCGTGCGACGTCTGGAGACTGAGCCCGGCAGGCGCGGATGGCCAAGGCGCGGACGCCGCGCACGGGCGCGTGGACGGCAAACGACGCGGGATGCGGCGCCGCGCCGCCGGTCGGCCTGCTTTTTAGGCGGATGGGCGGCGATCCGGCGTCAGAGCGCTCTGGGTTCAGTATTACGATTGCGCCAACTCGTAATATGGAAAACGCTGACCTCAGCCTATCGGAGGGAGCCGCAGATGAGTGTCCTGTTCACCCGCAAGCGTTTCGTCGCGGCCTTGGCCGTATCCTGCCTGGCGCTGGCCTCGTGCGGACCCAAGTCCGCCGACAAGGCCGCGACAGCCGCCGCGCCGGCCGCGGCCGCCAAGAGCGAGTACAAGATCGGCTGGACGATCTATGCCGGTTGGATGCCCTGGGCCTACGCCCAGCAGTCGGGCATCGTGAAGAAGTGGGCCGACAAGTACGGCGTCAAGATCGAGCTGGTGCAGATCAACGACTATGTGGAGTCGCTGAACCAGTACTCGGCCGGCAAGCTGGACGGCGTCACCGCCACCAACATGGACTCCCTGACCGTGCCGGCCGCCGCCGGCCGCGACACCACGATCGTGATGATCGGCGACTATTCCAACGGCAATGACGGCGTGATCCTGAAGAACGGGACCAGCTTGGCCGACCTCAAGGGCCGTCCGGTCAATCTGGTCGAGATGTCGGTCTCGCACTACCTGCTCGCCCGCGCGCTGGAGAAGGCCGGGCTGAAGATGAGCGACGTCAAGACGGTCAATACGTCCGACGCCGACATCGTCGCCGCCTACAGCGCCGCCGACACCAAGGCGTTGGTCACCTGGAACCCGCAGCTGTCGGAAGTGAAGAAGGCGCCGGGCGCCACCGAGGTCTTCGACAGTTCCAAGATCCCCGGCGAGATTCTGGACGGCCTGGCAGTCAGCACCGAGGCGCTGAAGGCCAATCCCAACCTGGGCAAGGCCCTGACGGGCATCTGGTACGAGACCATGGCCCTGACCGTGGCCCAGACGCCCGAAGGCAAGGCCGCGCGCGAACAGATGGCCAAGCTGTCGGGCGCTGACCTGGCCAGTTTCGAGAGCCAGCTGAAGACCACCCACCTCTATGCCGATCCGAAGTCGGCCCTGGCGGCCACGGTCAGCCCGGATCTGGTCACCGCCAACGACCGGGTGCGCAAGTTCAGCTTCAGCATGGGCCTGTTCGGCCAAGGCGCGAAGTCGGTGGACGACATCGGCATCAGCTTCCCGGGCGACAAGACCCTGGGCGACCCGAAGAACGTCAAGCTGCGCTTCGACCCCAGCTACGTGCAGCAAGCCGCCGACGGCAAGCTGTAGGAACCCCAGCGCGTCTCCGCAGGGGCGGGGACGCGTGACCCTCATCTCCAGCGACGAGCGATCATGCGCCTGTTGAACGTCAGACCCCGGGGCGGTCTCGCGGTCCTGCTCGGGATCGTGCCGTTGCTGGCGATGGGGTTGCTGTATCTGATGGCCTCGCAGGCCCGGCACGCCGAAAACCCGCGCGACAAGCTGCTGCCGACGCCGACCGCCATGGTCGAGGCCGTGCAGCTGATGGCCAGGGTCGATCCGCTGACCGGCCACGCGCCGCTGCTGGTCGATACGGTCGCCAGCCTGGAGCGGATCGGCATCGCCCTGGTGATCGCCACGGCGCTGAGTCTGGTGCTGGGTCTGGGCCTTGGCCTGCTGCCGCTGCTGCGCGCCAAGTTCGGACCCCTGGTGGCGGCCATCGCCGTCATTCCGCCCATCGCGGTGCTGCCGATCCTGTTCATCGTCTTCGGCCTGGGCGAGACCGCCAAGATCGCCCTGATCGTCATCGGCGTGACGCCGGTCATGGTCCGCGATCTCGCCGCCCACGTCGGCGCCATTCCCGAGGAGCAACTGGTCAAGGCCCAGACCCTGGGCTCCAGCACCTGGCAGCTGGCCCTGCGCGTGGCCTTGCCCCAGACCATGCCGCGCCTGATCGACAGCCTGCGACTCTCGTTGTGTCCCGCCTGGGTCTATCTGATCTCGGCCGAGGCGATCGCCGCCGACGTCGGCCTGGGTTACCGCATCTTCCTGGTGCGCCGGTACCTGTCGATGGACATCATCCTGCCCTACGTCGCCTGGATCTCGATCCTGGCCGTGCTGATGGACGTGGGCCTGCGGCTGATCGCCCGCCGAGCCTATCCGTGGGCCTATCCGGAGAGGGCGCGCTGATGGCCGGCCTGCTGACCTTCCGCAATGTCTGGGTCGAGTACGGCGACAAGGTCGTGCTCGAGAACGTCGACCTGTCGATCCAGCAGGGCAGCTTCGTCTCGATCGTCGGCCCGTCCGGCGCGGGCAAGAGCACCTTCCTGCGGCTGATCATCGGTCAGGAGAAGCCCACGCGCGGCGCCATCGACCTGGACGGGAACAAGCTGCGCGCCGAACCGGGCCCCGACCGCGGCGTGGTGTTCCAGAAGTACTCGGTGTTCCCGCACCTGTCGGCCCGCGACAATGTCGTGTTCGGCCTGGACTGCGCCGGCTCGCCGTTGCTGGGCAAGCTCTCGGGCGCGCGCCGTCGCAAGGCGCTGGAGGAGGCCGACGCCATGCTGGCTGCCGTGGGCCTGTCCGACAGCGGCGACCTCTATCCGGCCAAGATGTCGGGCGGCATGCAGCAGCGCCTGGCCATCGCCCAGGCCCTGATCAAGAAGCCGCGCATCCTGTTGCTCGACGAGCCGTTCGGCGCCCTGGATCCGGGCGTGCGTCTGGACATGCACGAGCTGATCACCGGCCTTTGGCGCGACAACGGCCTGACCATCATGATGGTCACCCACGACATCAAGGAGGCCTTCAAGCTGGGCACCCGGGTGCTGGCCTTCGACAAGCGCCGCCGCGACCCGCATGCCCCGCACCGCTACGGCGCGACGGCGGTCTACGACTTCCCGTTGGACAAGCCGGGGGCAGTGGGGCCGGAGGCGCTGGCTGGATTGGGCAAGTAAACTGCGACGCTGCACCGCAGCATGACGGCTTGATTTGACAACGTTGTCATCTTATATGCGCCCTGTGACGGGGAAACGCCCTCGTCCTGACCGCAACCCGGATGTCCCGATGTTCAGCCTGATCTACTACGCCGTTTCGGCCCTGAAGGCCGCTCGCGCCACCGCTTAAGGCGCTCTTCGTCACCGACGATGCTGAAAAGCCCGCCAACGCAAGTTGGCGGGCTTTTTCGTTGTGCGGTGCGGAATGATTGTGCCGGTCGGCATTTGAACCCGGCCAATATCATCGCCTTCCTGGGCCTTGTGCCCAGGACCCAGGCCTGTGGGTGAGCTGGGCTTGTCGGATTGGCGCGGCGGCCCGGCCAAGCCTCGGCGTTCAGCGCGATTGCCACTGCACCATGGGTCCTGGGCACAAGGCCCAGAAAGGCAGGAGTTCTAGCTGTGGCCGGTTCGATCCGCCCTAGCCTGCGAGCGACGCGATATAGGCCCGCCAGCCTCCCAGATGGGTGATGTCGGTCGCGCCATCCAGCGCACGAGGCTCGGCGACGAAGCCTTTCACCGAGGTTCCGTCCTCCAGGGTCACGGTGCCGATCGCCAACGGGGCGGGAACCTCGGCCGTGAAGCTGCCGAAGGCCTCGACGTCCAGCTCGTAGACCTCGACCAGGATCGACGATCCGCCATCGCCGACGTGGACCAGCGCCGGCTTGGGCGGAGTCGAGTTGGCGATGGCGTAGAGCTTGTAGGCCGGCGCGGTCTTGGTCGCCGTCACTAGCCGGGCCTCGCGCGAGGTCAGCTGCCAGTGCAGGGGCATGCCGCCGAGGTGCGCGCCGACTACGGCCAGCTTCACGCCGGGCTTGTGGGGCGTCAGGTCCAGTGGAGGCGTGTCGGCCATGGGGAAGGTCTCCAGATAGCGGGCGGCCAGATCCAGCAGCGCGCGGTCGGCGAAGGCGGGACCGACCAGGGTCACGCCAAAACCTGTGCCGTCGGCGCGGAAGCCGGCGGGGACGGCGAGGGCGGACAGGTCCAGCAAGTTCACGAAGTTGGTGTAGAGGCCGAGATTGGCGTTCAGCGCCAGCGGCTCGGCTTTCAGTTCCTTCAGCCGGTAGATGGTCGGCGTCGTGGGCAGGAACAGGAAATCCGCCGTATCCCAGATCGTCTCGGCCGTGCGGCGATAGCCTTCCAGGGCGTAGAGGCCCTTGAAGGTCTCGACGCCGGTGACGGCCAGGCCGCCTTGGACGATGGCCCGCACGGTCGGCTCGATGGCGCTCGGCGTCGCTCGCAGCAGCGGCTCGACGGCGGCGGTGCGCTCGGCGACCCAGGGACCGCTGTAGAGCAGCTTGGCCGCGTCCAGCAGCGGGGCGATGTCGACCTCGACCGCGATGCCGCCGGCCGCTTCCAGGCGCGCGATGGCGGCGGCGTAGAGCGCCTCGGACTCGCCGTCGCCGAAGAAGATCCGCTGTTCGGGCAGGGGGATCGCAAAGCGCAGACCGTCGATCGCCGCGTCGGGCAGGCGACGGGAATAGTCGTCTTCGGGATCGAAGGCGGCCAGGACCTCGTCGACCCGCGCCGCGCCGGCGAGGTCGGCGGCGAAGACGCTGATGCAGTCCAGCGACCGGCAGGCGGGCACGAGGCCGCGCGTGCTCCAGCGGCCCTTGCTGGGTTTGAGGCCCACCAGGTGGTTGAAGGCCGCCGGCACCCGGCCCGAGCCAGCCGTGTCGGTGCCGAGGGAGAAGGCGACCAGACCGGCGGCGACCGCGACCGCTGAGCCCGAGCTCGACCCACCGCTGACAAAGGCCTGGTTGAACACGCAGCGCGGCGCGCCGTACGGGCTGCGCGCGCCGACCAGGCCGGTGGCGAACTGGTCGAGATTGGTCTTGCCGATCAGCACCGCCCCGGCCGCGACCAGGCGCTCGACCACGGACGCCGAGCGCTCGGGCGTGTAGGCGAAAGCCGGGCAGGCGGCGGTGGTCGGCCACGCGCCGACATCGATATTGTCCTTCACCGCGAACGGCACGCCGGCCAGCGGCAGGACCTCGCCAGCGGCGATGCGGGCGTCGACAGCGCGGGCCTGGGCTAGAACCGCCTCGGCGGGCAGGCGCAGGATCCAGACCTGGGGCTGGATCAGGTCGTACTCGGTGACAGCGTCCAGGGCGGCCTGAGCGACCTCGATGGCGCTGGCGCCGCTGTTGACGGCCTTGGCGATGGCTTCGACGGAGAGGCGCTCGAAACTCACGCGGCGGCCTCAAGGTCCGGGGTGACGGCGATGACCGGCGCGCCGGCGGCGATGGACTGCGCGGGCTGGGCGTAGACTGCGCTGACGACGCCGGCGACGGGTGTGTTGACGTCGCACTCGGCCTTCATGGCCTCGATGATGGCGATGACCGCGCCGGCCTCGACGCGCTGGCCGGGCTGGACCAGCACCTTCCAGACGTTGCCGCCCAGCGGGGCCTCGACGAGATCGGCGCCGGGCGGAACCTCGACGGCGGCCGTTTCCTCCTCGGCGTCGGCGACGCCGGAAAGGGCCTCGACGCGCGCGAACTCGCCCTTGGCCTCCCAGTCGGCGCGCTCGGCGTCGAAGGCGGCCTGACGCGTGGCCTGGAAAGCGGCGATGCTGTCGGCTTCCTCGGCCAGCATCTTGCGGTAGTCCGAGAGGCGGAACGTCTCCTCCTCGATATGGATATGGCGGCGACCCAGCGGGAAGTCGCGGCGCCACTCGGTCAGCTCCTCGGCGCTGACCGGGAAGAAGCGGACCTGGTCGAAGAACCGCAGCAGCCAGGGCTTGCCGTCTGTGAAGGCGTCGGTCTGCCGCCAGGTGTTCCAGACCTGGATCGTGCGCCCGAACAACTGGTAGCCGCCCGGACCTTCCATGCCGTAGATGCACATATAGGCCCCGCCGATACCGACCACGTTGGGCGGCGTCCAGGTGCGGGCCGGGTTGTACTTGGTGGTCACCAGGCGGTGACGCGGATCGACCGGCGTGGCGACCGGCGCGCCCAGATAGACGTCGCCCAGGCCCATGACGAGGTAGCGGGCGTCGAAGACGATGCGCTTGACGTCCTCGATGCTGTCCAGGCCGTTGACCCGGCGGATGAACTCGATGTTGTCCGGGCACCAGGGCGCGTCATCGCGAACAGCCTGCATGTACTTGTCGATGGTCTGGTAGATCGCCGGGTCTTTCCAGGAGAGCGGCAGGTGGACGACGCGCGAGGGGATCTCGAAGTCGTCCAGCCCGCCCAGCCGGTCCTCGGCGGCGACCAGGATTTTCAGCAGACGCGCCTGGGTCAGGCGGCGGCTGTCATAGTGCACCTGCAGCGAGCGGATGCCCGGCGTCAGGTCGATGACGCCCTCCGGCGCTTGCGCCTGGAGATCCAGCAGCAGGGCGTGGATGCGCAGGCGCAGTTCCAGGTCCAGCACGATCGGGCCGTACTCGACGAGCAGGTGCTGGTCGCCCTGACGGCGGTAGAGCACGCGCGGACGGTGGCCGTCTTGCGGCAGTTCATGGAGGATCGGGCTGGCCTGCTCGTCCACCGGCGGCGCGACGGGCGTGGGCGAGGCCGCGAGGTCGACGATCAGCGCTTCCTGGGCGTCCAAGGCCGCGGCGGCCGTCGTGTCGTCGACCACGGCGAAACGGACCGTGTCGCCGGGCGCCAGTTGGCCGGCCTTCCAGAGATCGGCCTGGATGATCACGAACGGACAGACGAAACCGCCCAGCGACGGGCCGTCCGGACCCAGGATGATCGGCATGTCGCCGGTGAAGTCGACGGCCCCGATGGCGTAGGCGTTGTCATGGATATTGGACGGGTGCAGCCCGGCCTCGCCGCCGTCGCGCCGCGCCCATTCGGGCTTGGGACCCACCAGGCGCACACCGGTGCGGTTGGAATTGTAGTGCACCTTCCAATCCGTGCCACCGATCATGGCGACGTCGGCGGGGGTGAAGAAGTCTGGCGCGCCGTGCGGGCCGGGCAGGACGCGGATGGTCCAGGCCTTGGTCGTTTCGGGGCGCAGGTCGCTCGCCAACGCGGGCGCGGCGATCGCGCCGGTGGACTCCAGCAGCCGCAGGGCGTCGCCGGCTGTCAGGTTGCGTCCGGCATGGCCGCCGAAGCCGCCTAGAGTGAAGGTCGAGCGGCTGCCCAGATATTCCGGCACGTCCAGGCCGCCCTGGAACAGCAGGTAGCCGCGCAGGCCCGCCTCGACCGCGCGGCCGATCTTCAGCACCTGGCCGGCGGCGACCGCGAGGGGCGCATAGGGCTCGATCGGAGCGCCATCCAGGCGGGCGTCGAAGCGTGCGCCGGTCAGGCAGACCGTGGCGGCGCGGTTGAACTTCAGCGTCGGGCCAAGGGCGGTGATCTCCAGCCCGGCGGCGTCCTCGCCATTGCCCAGCAGGCGGTTGCCCAGCCGGAACGCGAAGGCGTCCATCGGGCCCGACGGCGGTACGCCGACGTCCCAGTAGCCCTGGCGACCCGGCCAGTCCTGCACGGTGGTGGCGGGACCGCCGCTGAGCACCTGGATGGTGTCGGGCGTCCAGGTCACGGTCTCCAGGGCGCGGGTCGAGACCTGGCCGGTCGTGAAG